>Ga0207658_10000101_pt1 | contig 95144 bp, 87 predicted proteins | sample KBSS33metaG_FD_184322 | JGI IMG/M metagenome (GOLD analysis project Ga0207658, IMG submission 184322) | Switchgrass rhizosphere microbial communities from Kellogg Biological Station, Michigan, USA - KBS S3-3 metaG (SPAdes) (version 2) | ecosystem: Host-associated > Plants > Roots > Rhizosphere... | reverse complement strand
GCCTTCACCCACGGCGGGCTGCGGCCAAGTTGGCCAGACGCACGAGGCCGAAGCGCTCGTATAGCTCGGGGTCGTGATAAGCTCCCGCGCGTTTGCGCCTGGTTTTATGTTTGGCCCGCAGCCACCGGCGCAACCGCACCACTGCGTAGCTGTCGATGGCCCGGTATGCCTTGCTCGTAGTACCAACCGAGAAGTAGTTGGCCCATCCGCGCAGCACTCGGTTCATTTTGGCCACCAGATATGTGGTATCCTGCCATGTTCGCGCCCGGTCTGTCAGTTCGTGGATCGTAGCGATCACGCGCTGGACACTTTTCTTGGACGGCCGAAGACCGATGTTGGCCCTCCCCGTCTTTGACGAGTAAATCCGACCGAACGTGTAGCCCAGAAAGTCGAACATCTCGTCCGGCACCGTACAGATACGTGTCTTGTCCTCGTTCACCGTCAGCTTCAGCTTCTCCATGAGCCTGCGCATATGATCGAGCGCGGCTTGCGCCTTGCCCTTCTTACACAGGATCACGAGATCGTCGGCGTAGGTGATGAGCCGCGAGCCGAGGCGTTTCCCAAGGCCGAGCTTCCGCCATCCCAGCACGAACCGGCGCATGTAGACATTTGCCAGTAGCGGTGAGATGGGTGACCCTTGCGGGATGCCGCGCCGCTGATCGCGGGCCTGCGTCGTTCGTTTCTTCCGGCCCCTGTCGTCCATTTCCTCGACAGCGCATTCCAGCCAGGATTTGATCAGATGCAACACGCGCGGATCGACGATCCGGCGCGACACTGATTTCATCAGCTCCAGGTGGGGAATGGTGCCAAAGTAGTCGGCAAGGTCGGCGTCCACGACATCCGGTCGGCCACGGAACAACTGTTCTTCCACCTCGACCACGGCCTGCTGGGCATTGCGCCCAGCGCGATAGGCATAGATTTCCGGTGGAAGGTCGGCTTCAAAGATCGGCTCAAGCACCAGCATCGCTGCGGTCATGCAGACCCGATCCCGCACGGTGGAAATGCCCAGCGGCCTGAGTTTGCCGTTGGCTTTTGGTATGTAGACACGTCTGATCGGTTCCGGTCGGTACGTCTCCTCCTTGAGCGACAGCGCCAGTTCCGCCAGCCACCGTTCGGCGCCATATTCCTCAATGTCCGCAAAGTCCTGTCCATCCGCACCCGGCGCGCCCCTGTTGGAGCGGCACTGGGCATAAGCATGGGCCAGAATGTCGTCGCGGCTGATCTTGTCGTACAGCGCGTAGAAGCGATAACCGGCTTCTGCCTTCGCTTTCGCGTTCAACGCCTTCTGCAGTTTCTGGACGCTTTTGCCGAGTTGATAGGTTTCCCAATCTCCTGCCCCTCATCTTCGCGCTGAAATGGTAGATCGCCATAGCGACATACCAGCTACACCTAAAAGAGCACGTCGGCACGACGTATAAGCGCGCCCTCGAAAGATTTCATCAATCTCGGGACGGCAAAGTCTCAAGAGATTTCAGTGCATTGCGGCTGATCGAGCGGGTCGATAACTGAAAGCTCCACCCGCTTTACAGGAGGACGACACCGATGCGCAAACATGGGGTAATCGCGGCGCGACTCACTCTGGCTCGCTACTTCACTGTGACAGATAGTGACAGTGGTCGCTCCCCGATAGAATTGAAAACGGGCTCACGATTGGCACCGGGCCCAAGCACCGGACGGAGAGCAACCATGGAGCAGTATATCGGGCTGGATGTTTCGCTGAAAGACACCGCGATTTCCATTCGGCAGAATGGTGCGCGGATCTGGCGCGGCAAGTGTGCGTCGGATCCTCAGATTGTCGCGCAGATGATCCGCAAACATGCGTCACAGCCGAGCCGCGTTGTATTCGAGACAGGGCCGCTGGCGACTTGGTTCTATCACGCGTTGATGGACGAAGGTTTGCCCGCGATTTGCATCGAAGCACGCCACGCGCACAAAGTGTTGAGCGAGACGCTCAACAAGACCGACGCCAACGACGCCGACGGCCTGGCCCAATTAGCCGAAGCCGGCTTTTTCAAAGCGGTTCGCGTCAAGTCGTTTGATACTATGTTGATTCGCACGCTGGTGGCCGCCCGCAACCAACTCATCACAATATCCACCCAACTCGGCAATCAGATACGTGGCACGATGAAGACGTTTGGCCTAGTTGTCCCTGCAGGCAAAGGTGGAGCTTTTGAACATAATGTCCAGGCGCTTCTCAAGGGAGAAGAAAATCTGGCACGGATCATCGATCCATTGCTCCAGGCTTGGCGTGACATTCGCAAGCGCGCAGCGGAACTCAATCAACAGTTGCTAGCATCCGCCCGGCAAAGCCAGTCGGTCCAACTTCTCATGACGGTGCCAGGCGTTGGCGCAGTAACAGCTGTTTCCTATGTCGCGGCGATTGAAGATCCTGATAATTTTCGTCGATCGCGCTCGGTTGGCGCTTGGCTGGGCCTTACCACTCGAAGATATCAGTCCGGTGACGTCGACTACGATGGTCATATTTCGCGTAGAGGCGATAAGCGTCTGCGAAGCCTATTGTATGAAGCCGCGTTGGTGATCCTGACGCGCACCAGTGCCAAAAATAACAGCTACCTAAAGACCTGGGGGCTCAGGTTGCGCGATCGACTTGGCTTTAGGCGCGCTGCGATCGCGGTTGCACGCAAGTTGGCGGTGATCATGCACGCTATGCTCAGAACAGGCGAGACCTTCAATGCGTCAGCGGGCGCCAGTTCCTAGCGCCGACCACCTAGCTTCCCACACTCAACGTGCCGCTTTCTTAGCACGTCGAGGTGTCCCTGCCGTGGACGTCGGTCGGGCCATTCCGTTCTCGGGGCTGCAGCTTCCAAGACTGCGGCGCAAACACAGGAAGGCCCTACCTGCGAAGACCCATCATGCGGCGGCCATGTGCCAACCGCGAAGACGACCCCGCTCCCGGCATACGCTCGACCAGAACAAGAAGTGCGATCCAACTGAAACCTGTAAAAGGAGTTGACCTGATGCGTGCGATTAGACGACCCCGCGACTATGACGCAGAGCTTAAGGCGCTCGAGCAGAAAGCAAAGACGCTAAAAACACGCAAGCAGAGCCAGCTTGGCGAGCTGGTGATGGCGACGGGCGCTGATGCCCTGACGATCGAAGAGCTGGCCGGCGCGCTGATCGCGACAACGAAAGCAGACGCAGCCACGCGGGAGGGCTGGCGCAAGACCGGTGCGGCCTTTTTTCTCGGAAACAATGATAGCGCGCCTCGCCGTGGCGCTGGCGCAAAGTCAGGGAGCGCTACGGCGGACAGTGGCCGCACGACACCGACTACAGTTGCGCCAGGCGCGTCATGACGCACGTCTCTCCAAGCGCGACTGGCAGGTGAAGCGCCGCGAGCGCACGCGCCATCTCATCGCGCTTGGCGGACTGATCGTGAAAGCCGATCTGGTCGTGCTGACTGATGACGATCGCGCCGTGATCCTGGGCGTCCTGATCGAGGCCGCAGGCAAGCTCAGAAGCGATGACGGCGCACAGGCCCTGGCGCTCTGGCGGCGGCGTGGGCAGCGTGCTTTTGCCGAGAGCGAAACGTCTGATCCTTCGTAGATGGGTGATCGGAACAAGCGTGCGTCGCCAGGAATTATGGGCCTGTATTTCTCGCATGTCAGGAGGCGATGCATATGTCGGCATTGCCATCTCTCGTCGGTGTTGCACTGGTGGCAAGCATGTTTGTCGGCTCATCCGCCCGGGCCGCTGGAGACGACAGCCATGAGCGCAAGCAGGTACAATGCGCCCATGCTCGTAGCTTCACGATTCAGAGTGATGGCAAACGCGCGCTGGTGAACTGGGATAACCGTCACGCGGCGCTGCCCCGTAAGGCTTCGTCGCTCGGCGAGCGCTATGAAAATGCCAGGGCGGCGCTCATCATCGATGGCGCATTTGTCGCGTTCGTGCCGAAAGGTGATTCCAGCTGGGAGGACTGTTATGTGAGCGAGGTCCTGCCCGCGAAATATCCCTGATCGCTCAGGCCTCGCCTAGCCGACGCTTGCAAACGGTTTCCACCAGGGCCTGCAGCTCGGCGACATGCGCGCCAAGCCAGTCCAGTTCTTCGGCAGTAATCGCATAATGTGGCGAGTAGCGCGCATTGACATAAGCTTCGCGTAAAAGCTCGAAACAGCGGCGGCTAAACCGATCGCCACGCGGCCAAGCCGCGATCAATTCGGGCGCAATATCTTCCGCATGCCCGCGCAGGAAATTAAGCCGGTGAGACTTGGGGCTGTATAACGTGCATGTGAGCATCGTGCAGTGATATGCTCTCTCAGCCGCTTGATGAAGCATGAAGGCAGCATCACGTTCAACGCCATTTTCAACACTTGCTTGGGCCAGTTTGGACGCGTGCATCGACAGTGGAAACCAATAGTCAAAGTGCTTTTGCGCCTCAGCCTTCGCCTCGGCTGGTGGCAGATGCCGGGGATGGGCAAACGGCAATCCCTCGGCTTCGTAGAGAGCGATGCCATCGCGGACGATATCGATGAAGAAAGGCCGCCCCTGCTCAAGCTGCTGGTTCACGTCGGTGAGGCTGTGGACGATGAAGCTGACCGGCGCGGACAGGGCTTGGTTGATGGTGAGATCGCGCATCAGATGATCGTCGGCGGCTGACCAGTAGTCCACGACATCGGTCAGCCGCTCGTCATTGACGACAATGAGGATGTCATAGTCGCTCTTGTAGCCACCGACCGGATCATCGACCCAGCCTCCGCGCGCGTAGGAGCCATAGATAATGACCTTGAGGATACGCCCCTGCTTCTTCCACTTCTGCGTCGCCATGGCGGTAGCGGCGGCAAACTCCTCGAACAGCACCCGCACGACATGAGCCAGCTCGCGCTGCTTGGCGTGGGGCAGATGATCGAGATCACTCTTCATTGCTTCCCTCCTAGCGAGGCATCAGCCCTGCGCCAACCTTGCCCGGCAAGGTACCGGACAAGGCTGGCTGGGTAGGTGGTCGTGGGGTCACAGCCAGCGGCGCCACCAGTGCCGCTTTGGGTCGTGCATATTGCGCATGAGATTGCCGAGGGCCCTGGCGAACTGCTTCTCGACACCGGCAAGGGAGAGGCCCGTCTGTTCTGCAATCTCCGCATAGCTCAGATCATCAATGCGGATGGCGAGGAAGATCGCCCGTTGCCGCCGCGGAAGACGGCGTAGCGCGTCGTGGATGCGGTCAACTTCCGCCGGATCAACTTCACGCTCTTCCTGCGGCTGTGTGTTTACCCCGCGTGTCCGTTCGATAGCGCGTCGGGCTCGTTCATTGGGATCCATCACTCTTACTCCTTAAACACCGCAACCGGCGCCGGATGGCGGGTGGGCGGCAGGAGCTTGACCAGAGGCCTGTCGAGGAAGGCGGGGTGCCCCCCCCGGGGTCCCCATTGCACCTGTGCAATGGGGTGGGCCTCTAGGGCCGCAATGGAATGGAGGACCCTGAGCGCTAGCGAAGGGTTGCGGCCCGCCGCGACAGGCCTACAGGCAAGCGACGCCCACCTGCCAGTCAGAGCGGCCAGGCCAACGCCAGCGCGCGACAGCGCGATGTCCGCATGCCCGATGCCGCATCGGGCGCCATCGGCCCCTCACGGCCAAACAAATCTCACAGGGATCGTAGCCCGGCAGGGGGAGAGGCGCGTAGCGACTCGCGGGCGCCCGGCGCCCACGATCCCGGCGGCGCGCGTGCGCAGACCGACAAAATCGATCGGCTAATCAAAGTCCATGGGCGGTGTTGGGCGGTGATAAGCGGTCTTTGGACGCCTTCGGAGGTGGCCCTCTTGCGTCCTCAAAAATCTCTCGCAAACGTGTTCGCGAGAGAAAGTCATCACCGCAGCAGGATGCAATACAGACCATGGAGATTATTGAACGGATAGTGCGAATTACGGCGGCTTCTCACGAAGCAGACGCTGGCAGCATTGATTTGGCGAAATTCTCACGAGGCATGGCAAGGTATCGCGACTCGGAGCGATTCGTACAGTCTTTGTCCTCAGCCAAGCCGCAAAACCGCGAGAAATCCGGCGGCGCGCTCCTTTTCGGGGATGCACAGATATGCACAGACATGAAAGTTCGCGCACGTCTGTCTCGCCCTCTTGCGTGGCCAGAAATCGCCAACAAAGCTGCACTCGAAAGGTGATCCCAAGACACAGGACAGTATTATGACCATCGAACCATCCGATCGATTTCTGCGCCTCAGGGCGGTCCTCGATCGCACCGGCCTCAGTCGGGCGACACTCTACAGAAAGGTCCAGCAAGGAACGTTCCCGCGACAGGTCAAACTGGCCGAGCGCTGCGTTGGCTGGCGCGAGTCCGCGATCGCCGACTGGCAGCGCAATCCCTTCTTCTATACCGTCGAGCCTGAATGAGCCGCCGATGATAAGGTATGACCTCAAACAGTCGTAAAATACATCAAGTCGCGACCCAAAAGAGCCTTGCAAAAAGCCCCGCGCCATTGAAGGCGGCGGGGCAAGGGAGGACGAGCCAGATAGCTCGTTATAGGATAGCGCGGGCTTCAACAGTTAGTTCCACTCCCTCCCGAGCTTCGAGCGCTCCAGCTTTCGAAACAGGGTGGACCAGGTCCAAGGGATCCTAATCGTCCGTTTGCCCAATGCTGGAATCCTTGGCGGCTGAGCGCCCCATGTCAAACCCGTGCCGATAGGGTGAGACGCCATCGGGGACCGTAGCCCTCGGGAGGGGCGGGATGCTCTCAGGCTTTACCGACTGCCAGCCATCAATATAGCCTTCGAAGAAATTATCGCTGACCATGCTCGCCCCCACGGAAGGGCGGAGGATACCATAGATCGGGAGGGTTTCATCTAAACCTGCTTTAGTGCAGTGCAGTTTGGACTTAATAAATCTGTTCCGGCGTTGTAGGGGCTCGTTCGACCGCCAGACACCACGGGTTGCGAAGCCTGCTGGCGGTCAACATCCTTTGCCAACGCTCTGAGTAAGCGGTCGTGGGGCGTTCAGACGCACCGTGCAGGCATGCTCAACCGACCAGCCCTTTTTAATTCGGCTAATGAATGCGCTGCGAGAGATCCCATTTTCCTGGGCGACGATCATGGCCAGGCGGCCGTCATAGTACCGAAGATCGCGGGTTCGAGACATAGCAAGCCAACGTCGCTTTTAGGTGACGGTTCCCGCAATGGATCATTCGCCGGTCCGGGTCTTTACCTTGTTGGGCAAATCCTTGCCCTTCGTGCGGCGCGACGGAACCTGGACCGGATTTTTCTTCTTCCATTCCGCCCAGGTCATGGGGCCATCCGGCGTTTCGACAGTGTCGTCATCCTTCATATTGCTCTCCTGCACGATGCGTCGAACCATTTAGATATGCTCGATAGGTCCCTAGCTATTTTTCATCTTCAGATTCTAATGTGATAATGTCAGACGCGGTACCGTTCTTCCTAGCCAGGCGCTTAGCCTGCCTATTTGCGGCTGCTTCAGCTTGGCGCTTGGTCGGATACCAGGCGCTCGGGCCGGCACTTAATCGGTATCTCCATTTGGGCATGCCGTAACGCTAGCACCTCTTGAAGACCGGCGACTTAATATCATGAGGCTCCCGCTCCTTAATGGGAGGTGCGACCAGACCAGATTGCTCTCGCATATGTTAGGTAGCGCGCTCGCCAATCATGTCCATAATGGTGGTAACGACCGATTCGGGGGGCCCTTCGGTAGTCGCAAACTATGGCGCCCAAAATTCAGCATTAGACGCGTGTTATTGCTTTGCACGTAAGCTTGGCGCATCGGGCCGGTGCGACCCGAGGTGTTATGATTCGTAGCACTCTCCTGGCCTGGCGACCTCCCCCGGTCGCCGGGCCGTCTTTCCACCGTCAGCTTCAGCCGTGCCGTGTACGGTCTCAGGCTAGAGATCTAATGGCTGAAAGATCTCCCTAAACAAAGCATGTCCGGCACCGCCATACGCGGCGACGGATGACGGGCAACTGCTGCCATCCGCAACTGCCTGACGTTCCACATCACCTAGGCTTGGAACCGTCACCGGTTCAAAGCGCTGATGAAGAATGAACACCAAAGCTGAACCCCAACGGGCGATCGAGCGCCTCGCGCGCTTTCTGAGCACCGCAGAAGCTGTCGATCAGAAGGATTGGTCAGCCTTGGTCGAGCGCGCGTCGACGATCATGGCGGTGCTCAAGGACCCCGACTCTGAAATGGTAGCGGCTGGAGACGGCGATATCTGGCGCGCGATGATCGATGCGGCACTCGTTGGGAAATGGCATATTTCTGGTGCGATGGACGCTGAGCATCATGCTCACAAGGGTACCGACGAGGAGGGCGAGATCAAGCTGACACCGCAAGCCGCACGCAACACGGACCAGGCGTCCTGGGTCAACGTCAAACCCGAATAAAATCAATTGCTCGCCACAGGAGATCATCAAGACCTACCTTCCTGCGTATCGCCTACTTACCTCACCGCGGGATTTAGAGGGTGTACTCGCGAGCGCTAGCAGAACGTTTACTTGGGCCGCCGTCCATGCGCTCGAGCATCTAATTGGCTGCCGCACCCCGCGGGAAGCGGGGTGCGGCAGTGTCCTCATCGGGACCAGATGAGTGCGTAGCCCTGCCCATCTTGCGCCGTGACAAGGCTGGCATAGAGGGGGGCAGGAAGGCTCGGATCATCGATCTTGCAGGAGAGGTAATCCCGGTCGGCGGCGGAGACCTTCTGCCAGGCAGCGCCGATCTCCAGCGTGCCCGCAAAGATGCGGAAGTCGGGTGACCTGTCATGCTCCCTGTCGGCAGGAACGATGCTGACCTTGCTATTGAGGGTGAGGGTTTTGATTGTGCCCGAGAAACTGTCCGAGGTCCGGGTGAAGGTGCCGATGGTAGCCATGTCTGATACTCCTGTGTGTGAGCCCGCGCCCTTCGCGGCCTCATGGCGGTGACAGGGGCGATACGGACGGCGCCGCACCGCGTGCGCGGCCGAAGCGATCAGCGAAGGACCGGCAGGCACGGGAAATGTGCTTCGCGCTGCAAAGCCGGCGCAGCCGGCGGCGGACATTTGCTGGGACATGCCGGTTGCGGCCAAGCCGGACGAGGCGTCAGCCGCTATCGCCCATACCGCCAATGAGAAAGGCCGTGAGGGCGTGGGCCGACAGGAAAAGACAGCCCATCGAACCCAGTCGCTCTAATCCGGTCGCTTCGGCCCTGACAGGTGAGCTCACCAATCTTTGTCGAACCAGGATAGAAGCTTCTCCTGCTTGCGTCGGGGATTTGAAAACCCCTGAAGTGCGATCGGCGCAGCTTCCTCCGCTGCATCAAGGAACGCCGCCCACCAATCCATCATATTCCGGCGGTGCGCGAGATATCGTGCCGCGTTGTAAACCCCTCTGACGCCTCGCGGTACATGGGCGAGTTGCATTTCAATCCAGTCCGGCATGAACAGGCCAGATTCGTTCAGCACCGTGCTTGCGACCGAGCGAAAACCATGCACCGTCGCCTTTCCGCGCAAGCCGATGCGATACATGATATCGAGCATACGATTTTCGCTGATCACGTCTGATCGCGATCCTGCTACCGGAAAGAGATATTTCCCAAGGCGCTCATTGCCAGCCTTGCCATATTTATTGACCTCCTTGATATCCCGGAGGAGCGCGATCGCCTGAGGCGGCAGCGGCACCAAATGTTCCGAGCGCATCTTCATCCGCTCAGGCGGTATGCGCCACAGCGGCTCTTCAGTTCCCAAGCCTTCAAACTCGCTCCATTGCGCAAAGCGGGTTTCCTGAGTTCGTACCATGGTCAGAATTGTGAAACGCAAGGCCAGGTGCGACATCTGCGAGCCTTCATCGGTCTTGAGCCGCGCAAAAAACTTAGGAAGGTCCTTTATTTCGACCTTACTGCGGTGCTTGACTGGTGGCGGCTTGATCATCGCGGCAGTTAAATCTCGGCATGGATCCGATTCCACGCGGCCGTCAGGAATGCCAAACCGAAAGATCTCGCTGCAATGGTTCTTCACGCGATGCGCCATCTCAAAGGAGCCTCGCGCCTCTATTCCACGCAGCGCTTCCAACATCGTACGCGGTAAGATCGATCGGATTGGCCGATCTCCAAGTCTGGGAATAATGTCGCTCTGCAGTCTTCCTTCGACAAGACGGGCATAGCGCGGCGTCCAGGAAGGGCGCCGCGCCTCAAGCCATTCGCGCGCCAGCATTTCGAAGGTGACCTTGTCGGCCTTGGCCTGAAATTTCGCCTCCTTCTTATGGTCGGCAGGGTCGACACCACTCGCGAGCAGCGCCTTCATCTCTTCGCGCCAGACACGCGCACGGTGCAGGCTGACGGCTGGATATTCTCCGCCATCGACTGTCTTCTGTTTGCCATCGAGACGATAAGAAAGACGCCAACGCTTTCGTCCGAGCGGCACGACAAAGATGTGCAGCCCGCCTCCGTCTGATTTTTTTACGGGGGAATGGGTTGCAGTGAGATTGAGCAGAATGTGATCGGTCAGCATGGCAGAAGCTCCGGCATCCGTGTTTCGGATTCGAACCCTGACCAACCAAAACCAGCATTTTTACCAACAAATCTCATGAAAAGACCCTGGAAGAATGGATCCTGTATGAGACAATATCACTTCCAACAACACCTTGAAAACGTTATATCTTTCTGAGACGCTTTGAGACATTGTTGGTCAAGATGGGCAAATTTGTTGGCTGGGGCGGCAGGATTCGAACCTGCGCATGGCGGCATCAAAAGCCGCTGCCTTACCGCTTGGCGACGCCCCAACAGGACCGGCTTCGCCGGAGCCAAGCCCTATAGCGCCTCATCCATGAAATGGAACCCGGCAAATCAGCATTGTCATGACCGCGCCCGCGATGCTCCGCACGCCCGCCTATCGCGTCACCGGAAAACGCAGTGTGACGCGCAGCCCGCCTTCGCTGCGATTCTCGAAGAGGATGGCCCCGCCATGCTTTTCCATAATTGACCGGGCAATGGACAGGCCCAGGCCAACGCCGCCCGTCGCCCGGTTGCGCGACTCCTCGCCCCGATAGAAGGGTTCGGACAGGCGCTCCATCCGGTCCGCCGGAACGCCGGGGCCATTATCCTCCACCTTCAGCAGGGCCTGGTCCTTATCCTGCACAAGCAGGATCTTCGCGCCGCCGGCATAGCGAATGGCATTGTCCACGACATTGCCGATGCAACGCCTCAGGGCGGCGGCATCGCCCAGGATGATCGTCCGCATCGCCTCGCCCAGAATTATGTCATGATGCATGTCCGTCATGTCGTCGACGAGCGATTCCACCAGCGCGGAAAGGTCCATGCGGACCATCGTCAGCGATTCATCGCCGCCGCGCACGAAATCCAGCAACGTCGTCACCATGCCACGCATCTCCTCGATGTCGGCATGTGCCTTGGCCCGCTCCGCCTCGGGCAACTCCTCCAGCCGAAAGGACAGCCGCATCATCGGCGTGCGCAGGTCATGCGCGATGGCGACCAGCATGGCCGTGCGCTCCGCGACATGGCCGAGCAGGAGCGCATGCATGCGGTTGAACGCCTCGCCCAGACGGCGCACTTCCGGCGGGCCTTCGATCGGCAGCGGGTCTGTACGTTCCGCGCCGCCGGCGGTGACGCGTTCGGCCAGCCGCTGGATCGGCCCGGTAATGCGCCGCGCCACCAGATAGGCAGGCCCCAGCAGCAATGTGAAGATCAGCAGCATCAGCGACAGGGTGATCGCATACCAGCGGGAGGATTCGTGCCGCTCGCCCGTTATCCATGACCAGCCGTTTCCGCTGCGCCACACGACCAGAAAGGCTTCATGCAGCATCGGGCCTCGCCGCCAGGGCGCCATCATCGGAAAGCCCTCAAACCCGCGCGGCGGAGGGAAATTGCGGAAAGCGCGCGCATCGCCACCCTCCCCGGGCATGCCGCCGTCCATGCCGGGCATCGGCATCTTGGGCCGCGCGCCATAGAGCCGTACGTCTTGCGCAGGCGCGCCCAGCCGCAGGGCCAGCGCCTCAGCCAGGAAGGGAACGGGGCGCATCTCCGCCGGCACGGCCGGAGGCTTGGCGCCTGTCCCCCGCTCCAGGCCCCAGTCGCTATTGCCCTGCTGCCCGGTGCGGATGGCGGCGGCGACCTCGTCCATCGTCAGCGGGCGCGCATGTGGCGGCGGTCCGCGGAACGTGACCAGCAGCATCGCGCACAATGCCGCGACCAGCGATACAGCGACCAGGCCGACAATGCCCGCCAGGATCGGCGGATTGAAACGCAGCCTCACCCCCGCTGCGCCTCGACGGAGGCCGTGAACATATAGCCTTCGTGGCGCACGGTGCGGATCAACTCCATGCCCCGGCCCCGCTCCAGCTTGCGGCGCAGGCGGCTGACCTGGACGTCGATCGCCCGGTCATAGCTTTCCACGTCCCGCCCGGTCGAATAATCGAGCAGCTGGTCGCGGCTCAGCACCCGCCGGGGATGCTCGACAAAAGCGCGCAACAGGCGGAATTCGCCATCGGTCAGGGTGACGACGACATTGTCCGGGTCCAGCAGCAAGCGCGTGCTCATGTCCACCGACCACCCGGCGAAGCATAACCGCTGACCGGGGAAGTCCGACGGCGCGACTGACGGCTCGGACTGCTTCACACGGCGCAGCACGGTGCGGATTCGCGCCAGCAGTTCGCGCGGATTGCAGGGCTTCGACAGATAATCCTCCGCCCCCATCTCCAGCCCGATGATGCGGTCGATGTCGCTGCCCACGGCCGACAGCATGATGATCGGCATTGCGCGATTGCCCTGCAACCGGCGCAATATGGACAGGCCGTCCTCGCCCGGCATCATCACGTCCAGCACGGCCAGGTCGAAACTTTCCGAGGTCAGCAGGCGATCCATCGCCGCGCCGTCCGCCGCGGTCGACACGACGAAGCCGTGCTTCTCCAGAAATTCAGATATGAGTTCCCGGATCGCCTGATCGTCATCGACGACCAGGATGCGGGTTGCCATGTCCACCTGCACTGCCTCCGCGTCTGCGTTCCCGAAACTGGCCGCGGACTCAGGCTTATCCTCTGTCGAACAATAGTGCAAAACCCCGTCCCCCTTCTCGCTCCGCATGTCAGACTGCCAGGCCGACGGTGACCGTTCCGGCGAAGCCGTTCGTGATGTCCCCGGTCATCGTCGGCGTCATGGCCGCGATCTGCGCGGCGCTGTTGTCGCCGAACACATTGTCGTTCGCCGTGGTCGTGCTGGCGAAGTTCGTCTTGCTGCTGGAATAGGCGCTGGTCGCATAGACAGTGGTGCATGCAGCGGACGGCATGGCGAACTGCGATACCAGCAGGCGGTTGGCGTAGGTCGTCGCCTTGTCCAGGCTCTGATACACCTCGAAATGGATATGCGGGTAACGCCCGCTATAGCATCCCGGGAAGATGGTGGTGAACGTCACTTGCCCGTTAGCGTCCGTCACGCCGACGCCGCGCAGGTAATTTTGCTGCGGCAGATCATAGAGCGAATATTGGCCGGATCGCGTGCAATGCCAGATATAGACGGCATAGCCGGCCAGCGGCGCGCAACTGCCGTTCGTGTTGACGACCGTGATCGTCAGCGTCGTGTAGATGCCGTCGGCGGTCCCGCTATAGGATCCGAAGCTCGACCGGATATCGGTCCGCGCGATGCCCGACTGGATGAGCGCATTGACCACTGAACCGTTGGCGCTGTTCGATCCGTCGGCCGGATAGGGGCCGTTGGTTTCCGTGGGGTCGGCGATGCAGCTTCCCGATGTGGGGGTCGGGGTGGGCGTCGGTGTCGGCGTGGGAGTAGGCGTTGGCGTTGGCGTTGGCGTTGGGGTGGCCGTGCTGCTGTCGCTGGTCGATGCATCGCTGCCGCCACAGGCCGCGACCAGCGCGACCGACGCGCCGGAGAGCAACAGGCGCAGCGTCTGCCGCCGCCCGAAATCCTTGCGCGCCATATGCTCCATATCGTGGATCAAACCTAGGTCATGCGCGTGGGTCTCGTGTTCGGTCATGGGATAGCCTCTTTCGTCCTGATGGGAGAGGCGTGTATGTCGCGCATGTATCCGGCGAATTTCGCCGGGCCACGGCTTTGTAGCGCGATTGTGTCAGGCCGCTACATCGGCCGGACGCGCCATGCACATCGGCGTTACCATCATGCGCCGGAATATGTATGAAGGGCCGGCCGGACGTTCCCGGCCAGAATGGGTCGATATGACTGTCCAGATTTCCTCAGCCTCTCCCCTGTTCCTGCGCGAGGATGAAATCCGTCGCGGCGTGGAACTGCTCTATTTCGGATACAGCAACCTCATCCGCTCGATCGACGAGATGCTGGAGCCGCAGGGCCTTGGCCGGGCGCATCATCGCGCGCTCTATTTCATCTCGCGTCAGCCCGACCTGACCGTAAGCGAACTGCTCCGCCTGCTGGCCGTCACCAAGCAATCGCTGGGACGCGTGCTCAACGAACTGATCGAGCGCGGCTATATAGAGACGCGCGCCGGCGTACGGGACCGGCGGCAGAAACTGCTGCGCCTCACGGAGAGCGGCAGCGCCCTAGAGGCCGAACTGTTCCGCGCCCTCCGAGAGAAGATGGCGATCGCCTACACCCAGGCCGGGCAAGGCTCCGTCACCGGTTTCTGGCGCGTGCTGGAAGGGCTGATCCCGCTGGAGGACCGATCCATGGTCGCTGCCCTCCGGAGCAACGGCTGATCCAATTTCGTTTCGCGAGAGGAACCCTTCGGCGGGCCTGTCGATTGTTAGCGCAACGTCCATACAACCGGAAGGAGCGGATATGCGCATTACATTACTGACAGGGGCGGCGATCCTGTCGCTCGGCCTCGCGGCCTGTTCGGAAAAAGCGGCGGACAAGGTGGAGAATGCCAGCGACGCGGTCGGCAGCGACATCACGCGCGGCATCAACAATGCTGACGACCATATCCAGTCCGGCCTCCACGAAACGGGCGACGCCATCAAGAAGACCGGCGACGACATCGGCGCTGCGGCATCCGACGCTGCGGCCAAGGCGGGCCATGAGGCCGACAAGGCCCAGAAGAATGTGGGATCGACGCTGGAACAGGCCGGCAAGGATATGAAGAAGGATTAGGGTCGGCCTTAATTATACCCGTTCGTGCTGAGTAGAGACTGAGCTTGTCGAAGGCTTATATCGAAGCATCGTTGCGCCTAGCTCCGGTCCTTCGATACGCCATTTCGACTTCGCTCAATGGCTACTCAGGACGAACGGGAAAAAGCGAAGCATCTATTTCAATGCTCAAAACACAACATTGCGCACGAAGCGCACCTTGCCCGCCGACCCGTTGGAAAAGACATAGGGCTTGGCGCTGCTGAAGATCAGATAGTCGCCCGCCTCCACCACATGCTTCGCCTCGGCCGTGTCGACCACCAGCCTGCCTTCGATCACGAACAGCATCTCATGCCAGTGCCCCGCGTCGGCCTCGGCCGGGTAGCGCTCGCCCTCCCCCAATGACCATATCCACAGCTCCGCCTCCCGCTGTGCCGGCGCGGTGCCGAGCAGGGTCGCGCGGCTTTCCGGATGCGCCCCCGCCCAGGCCAGCGTGCCGATCCGGCGATTGTCCGAAGCATCCGGGGATCGCACCATTTCGGAAAAGCTGACATCCAGCGCCGCCGCCAGCCGATCCAGGCTCGACAGGCTGATATTGGCCTCGCCACTTTCCAGCCCAACGATCATCCGCCGGCTGAGCCCCGATTTCTCCGCCAGCGCTGTCTGGCTCAGGTCCCTTTCCTGCCGCAGTCGGCGCAGGTTGCTGCCCACATGCGCCAGCACATCGGGACGGTCGCCGGGCTCCATTGGCTCTTGACTGTGCAATATAGTGCTCATAACGATCTGCGCAGTATGTTGCACAATCCGTCCCTCGACAAGACCCCAGCGCCCCGGCTGATGATCGGCCGGGCGGAGCTTGCCCTCATCGGCATCACCTTCCTGTGGGGCGCGACCTTCCTGATCGTCAAGAATGCTATGACCGTCACGGGACCGCTCTTCTTCGTGGGCCTGCGTTTCGCGACCGCCACGCTTGCGACCGGCATCCTGGCCGCGCCGGTGATTCGCGGGGTGACACGCAAGGAATGGATCGCCGGCGGCGCCATCGGTTGCGGCATCTTCATCGGCTATACGCTTCAAACCTGGGGGTTGCAGACAATCCCCAGCAGCACCTCCGCCTTCATCACCGCCGTCTATGTGCCGCTGGTGCCGCTGTTCCAATGGGCGATCCTGCGGCGGCGACCACATCTGATGAGCTGGATCGGCGTTGCCCTGGCCTTCGGCGGCCTCTTGCTGGTGGCAGGACCTCAGCAAGGGCTGGTGCTGGGCAAAGGAGAACTGCTGACGCTGGTCAGCACGCTCGCCATCGCGATCGAGATCATCCTGATCAGCATGTGGGCGAACACGGTCAATGTGCTGCGGGTGACGGTGATCCAGCTTGGCGTGACCTCTCTGCTCGCCTTCGCCTTCATGGCTCCGGCGGGCGAGGCTGTGCCTTCTTTCTCCTGGCTGCTGGCCTTGTCCGCCTGCGGCCTTGGCCTGATGAGCGCGATGATCCAGCTGGTCATGAACTGGGCGCAGCGGACCGTGTCCCCCACCCGCGCCACGGTCATCTATGCCGGCGAGCCGGTCTGGGCCGGCGTCATCGGACGCATGGCCGGCGAAAGACTACCCGCCGCCGCCCTGCTCGGCGGCCTCCTGATCGTCGCCGGCGTCATCGTCAGCGAACTGCGGATCGGGCGAAAGAGCCGCAAGTGAAACCCACCCCTCTCCTCGGGGAGAGGATAGCGAAGGTTGGCGGCTTGCCGCTTACCGCAGCTTGGTGAGGGGCTGTACGCTATCATGAGGGCGGAACCCCTCACCAACTCCGGCTATGCACTGCGCGCCAAGCCTCCATATCCTCTCCCGATGGGAGAGGGAAAATAGTCTCACCTACCCCTGCCGCGCCATCTCCTCCCCGCGATCGCGGGCGGCGCGCAGGGTGTCGGTCAGCAGCGTGACCAGCGCCTCATCCGCGTCGAGCACATTCATGCCCTCCCGCGTCATCCCGCCGGGGCTCGCGACCCGGTCGGCAAGGATCGCCGGACTTTCCCCGGCCTGCGCGGCTAGGGTCGATGCGCCCCGCACGGTGGCAAGCGCCAGCCGCGCCGCCTGATCCTCCGGCAGGCCAAGGCGCGCACCGGCAGACCCCAGCGCGTCGATGAACCGGAAAAGATAGGCCGGGCCGCAGCCTGACAGGGCGGTCACGAGGTTGAACTGATCCTCGTCCGCGATCCACTCCGCCAGACCCAGCGGCTGCATCAGGCCCTCCGCCGAAGCCCGCGCCTCCGCCGAAGTCCGCTCATCGGCATAGAGCGCGCAGACCCCCTGCCCCACACCCACCGGCGTATTGGGCATGACCCGCACGATATCCGCGCCCTCGGCCAGACCCGCGCGCAATTGCGCCGCCGTCGTGCCGGCAAGCATCGAAATGAAGAGGCTCGGCGCGCCGGACACCTCGGCCAGCCCGGATGCGACATCCGCAAACTGATAAGGCTTCATGCCCAGCAGCACGACCGTCCCCTTGGCGAACTCCTCCGGAAAAGCCTGAACCACCTCCACGCCCGGAGCCACCGACTTCCCGCTCGGCCGCAGCACTATGACCCGCGCAGGGTCCAGCCCGCACGCTAGCCAGCGCGACAGCATCTGCCCGGCCATATTGCCGCAGCCGACCATGAAAAGATGCTCAGGAAAAACAGGCGCGGGCGCGGCGTCGGCCATGCTGGATATCCTTCGGCCCGGCGGCGGTCAGGCCTCGCCGCGTGTCTCGATCATGCTGGCGGAGATCGCCTCGGCCGGCGTCTTGCCGCCCCACAGGACGAACTGGAACACCGGATAGAAGCGCTCGCACTCGTCCAGCGCGGTCTCGACCAGGATCTGCGCCTGGTCCAGCGTCATCGTCTCGCCTGCGGGCAACAGCGCGCCATGGCGGAACAGCACGATGCCGCTCGACGACCACAGCTCGAAATGGCCGAGCCACAGCTGCTCGTTGATCAGGCCGATCGTCTCGTAGATCGCGCTGCGCTTGTCGTCGGCCACGCGAATGTCGGGCAGGACCAGAAGCTGCAGCACTTGGTCGTCCTCGCGCCAGATCGCACGAAGCTCATACTGCGCCCAGCTTCCCTGGGTGTTGGCGACGATCTCGTCCTCACCGGCATGCTCGAACGCCCAGCCATGCGCCTCGAAATAGGCGGCCAGCATATCGATGGGGGCAGCCTCCTGCCCCTCATTTTCATATTCGTCGCTATCCATCATGCCACTTGTCTTTGGTTTCGGCTGATCCCGCGCTTTTCCTTTAGCACTGTACCCCGGCAAAGGACAGGCGGGCGCTGTTCACGAATATGTGGACGGCCTGTGGATAAGGAAGGCGAGCAATCAGTTCGGTTTTGGCCCTGTCGCCTTCTTCGCTGCGGCCTTGCGCGGGGCGGCTGGAGACTTGCCCTCTAGCGCATCGAGGCGAGCCTTCAGCAACTCAACCTCTTCGCGGGCTGCGGCGGCGGTCGCCTTCACCGCGTCGAATTCCTCGCGGCTGACGAAATCCAGACCGCCGATCCAGTCCTTCGCCCGCTCGCGCGCATTGGACTCCACCTCACGACCAACGCCCGCAATCGTACCGGCGGCGCCGTTGATCAGCTTGGCCAGATCATCGAAGAAACGGTTTTCACTTTGCATCACAGCACCTTATCTGTTGCCCATGGTGATTTACTTCACCAATACGGTCTTATATCTGGGTACGAAGGGCCGGCGCGACAAGGTTTTCGGCCTTCGGGTTCAGCCGCTTGATCTCGTAGTTCAGCAGCCCCGCAAAGCCCAGCCACACCAGATAGGGCAGCATCAGCAGCGCCGCGCTCTTGCGAATCTGCAGGAAAAGCACCGTGGTGATGAACGTCAGCACGAAGATCGCGATCAGCAGGTACAGGGCGAACGTCACCTTGTGCATGGCGAAAAACACTGGCGACCAGGCGAGATTGCACGCCAGCTGAGCCAAGAAGAACAGGATCGCCACCCCGCGCAAACGCGCGCCGCGCGCATGGAACACGACGGCGATGGCAAGCCCCATCAATATATAGAAGGCTGTCCAGGCGACCGGGAACACCCAGGCCTGCGGCATCATGTCTGGCTTCACCAGCTCCGCGAACCACTTGTTTCCATAGCCGCTGTTGGACACACGGCCGGAAAAGAATCCAAGGAAAACAATGGCCGGCACAGTGAACAGCGCCCACCGCAGATAGGACAACCGCAACTGCCCCTTCGACGCAATTTCATTCATCGGTGGTGACTTCCCCCGGGAAGAAGGCTGTTCAAGATGCCTGACCCGGCGCGTCTCCTAGCGCCGAATCGAGCCGTCGCCCTACCGTTTGCGGTGAAACGGTGCGCCCTGCAACCCGGGAATAGAGGATCGGGATCAGGAACAGGGTTAATAGTGTGGCGAATGAGACGCCGAATACGACCACGACGCCGATGCTGGCGCGCGACATCGCACCCGCGCCATGGGCCAGCACCAGCGGCACCGCGCCCATCACCGTCGCGACCGACGTCATCAGGATCGGGCGCAGGCGGCGGGTGGCGGCGCGCTGGATCGCCTCGCCGAATTCCACGCCTTCGTCGCGCAACTGGTTGGCGAATTCGACGATCAGGATGCCGTTCTTCGCGGCCAGCCCCACCAGCATGACGATGCCGATCTGGCTGTAGAGATTGATCGTGCCGCCCGTCAGCGCCAGTCCGATGATGCCGCCCCCCACCGCCAACGGGACCGTGGCGATGATGACGCCGGGGTGGATGAAGCTCTCGAACTGCGCCGCCAGCAAGAGGTAGACGATCAGGATGGTCAGGCCGAACACCAGCCAAATCGAACTGCCCGTCTCCCGCAGCGACTGGCTTTCGCCGCGATAGCCGATGGCCGCGACCTCCGGCGACTGGCGCGCCTGTTCCTCCAGAAACTTCAGCGCGGAGCCCAGCGAATATCCCGGCGCAAGCCCCGCCGTCAGCGTGATGGCCCGTAGCTTGTTATAACGGTTGAGCTGACGCGGCCCTGCGACCTCCCGGATGGTGACGACAGAGGACAGCGGGACAAGCGCGCCGTCGCGCGTCCTGACCTGAATCCGGGCAAGGTCGGCGGTGGTCGACCGCCCTTCGCGATCCGCCTGCACCAGCACGCGATATTCCTCGCCCCGGTCCACATAGGTGGACACGCGGCGGGAGCCGAGCATGCTCTGCAGCGCCTGGCTGACGTCGTTCACCGATATGCCCAGATCGCCGGCGCGACGGGTATCAACGTCGATCCGCATCTGCGGCTTGGTTTCCTTATAGTCGCTGTCCAGATTAACCAGGCCCGGATTGGTCGCCGCCGCCGCCAATATCCGGTCGCGCGCCGCCACCAGCCCTTCATAGGTCGATCCCGCAATGACGATATTCACCGGCAGGCCCCGGCCGCGCGACAGGCCAGACCGTGGCGCGACATTGCCGCGAATGCCCGACTGCTGCGCGAGTATCTTGTTGATCCGGTCCGTCAGTTGCGCGGTATTGGTTTTGCGCTCCTCCCACGGGCGCAGGAAGACGATGATGTTGCCATTGTTGAAATCGTCGCTGGCGCCGAAGCCGCCCGGCGTCACGATCACGACATTGCCCAGTTCGCCTTCCTTCTTGATCGGCAGCAGCGCCTTCTCGATCCGCATCATATAGGTGCGCATCTTGTCGAAGCCCGTACCTTCCGCCGCCGACACGCCACCCTCCGCGACGCCGGTATCCTCCGCCGGGGCAAGCTCGCTCCCCAGCGTCAGGAACAGGCCGCCGGACACGGCAAGGAACAGGGCGATGGCGATCAGCGAGATCGTCGGCTGGGCGATCGTCTTGGTGAGCATCCGGCCATAGCGATCCTCGACCCGCTGGAAATGATCGTCGATCCACATGGTGAAACGGCCGCGCTGCGTATGCCTGAGCAGCTTGGAGCAGAGCATCGGCGCGAGGCTCAAGGAGATGAAGCCGGAGAAGGCGACGGCGGCGATCATCGCGATCGCCAGTTCACGGAACAGCAGGCCCGTCTGCCCGGCCAGGAACATGATCGGCACGAACACCGCGCACACCACCAGCGTGGTAGACAGGATCGCGAAGCCGACCTGCCGCGTGCCGAGATAGGCAGCGACCAGCGGGTCCTCGCCCTGCTCGATCCGGTGATAGACATTCTCCAGCACCACGATCGCGTCATCCACCACCAGCCCGATTGCCAGCACGAAGGCCAACAGGGTCAGCAGGTTCATCGACAGGCCCAGCAGCCACATCACCGCGCAGGTCGCGAGCAGGCAGATGGGCACCGTCACCGCCGGGATGATCGTCGCGCGGATGCTGCCCAGGAAGATGAAGATGACCAGGATGACCAGCACCGCCGCCTCGGCCAGCGTATGATAGACATTCTCGATCGCGCGGCTGATGAACAGGGACTCGTCCGTCCCGATCGTCACCGCCATGCCCTTGGGCAGGGTCGGGCGCAGTTCGGTAATCAGTTTCTTGGCGGCGTCGGCGACCTCCAGCGTGTTCGCGCCGGACTGGCGCACGATGCCCAGGCCCACCGATGTCGCGCCGTTCACCCGGAAATCGCTATAGGGATTCTCCGCCCCTTCCTCGATCCGTGCCACATCGCCCAGCTTCACCTGATAGCCGTCGGCACCGCGCCGCACGACCAGATTGGCGAAGTCTGCGGGTGAGAGATAGGCGCGCTCGACGCGCAGGGTGATGTTCTGGTCCTTCGATTCCAGGCGGCCAGCGGGCAGCTCGACATTCTGCGCGCGCAGGGCCGCCTCGACATCGGCGGGCGTCAGGCCCAGTGCCGCCAGCTTCTCCGCGTGCAGCCACACCCGCGTCGATGGCCGCGCCTCGCCGCCCATGAACACCCGCGCAACGCCGTTGATGGCGGAAAAGCGGTCGGAGATATTGCGATCGACATAGTCGCTCAGCTGGACATGGCTCCAGTCGGGCTTCGTGAACACGATGAACAGGATCGGGCGCGCATCGGAATCGACCTTGCGTATCTGCGGGGCCAGCGCCTCTTCCGGCAAATCCTGCACCGCCGACCCGACCCGGTCGCGCACGTCATTTGCGGCGGAATCAATGTCGCGGCTTGGGTCGAACTCGATGCTGATCCGTGACTGCCCATCCTCCGACCTGGAGGAGATGGTCTGGATGCCCTGAACGCCCGAAATGGCGTCCTCCAATATCTGCGTAATGCGGGTCTCGATGACCGATGCCGCCGCGCCGGTATAGGTCGTCTCCACCGACACTACAGGCGGGTCGGTGTCCGGATATTCGCGCACAGACAGGCTGATATAGCCCACCAGCCCGACGATGCAGAGCAGCACGGCGACAACCGCGGAAAAGACCGGGCGGCGAACGGAAAGGTCGGAAAGCTGCATGGCCCGGCCGTCAGTGACCCGAAACGCCGGGCGCTGCGCCTGACGGCTTGTCGGCCTCCGCCAAGCGGAACGGCATGCCGTCGGACAGCTTGACCACGCCCTCCGTCACCACCTTCTGCCCCGGCGTCACCCCGCCGATAATCTCGACAAGGCCGTTCTGGTGCGTGCCGGTGGTCACCTTGACGCGCTTCGCCTTGCCGTCCGCATCGGCTAGAAAGACGAACCGGTCCTCCCCGTCACCCACCAGCGCCAGTTCCGGCACAGCCATCGCCGTGCGCGGGCGCGACAAGATGCGGACCGTCATCAGCATACCGGGTTTCAGCGCCCTGTCCGGGTTGGGCAGGATCGCGCGGACCCGCACCGCGCGGGACGCGGGATCGATGACCGGATCGATCGTCGCGATCGTCCCGTGAAAGGGCTTGGTGCCGAAGGCCGACGCCGTCGCCTCGATCGACTGCCCGGCCTTGATCGCCGTCAGCTGCGTCTCGGGAACCGTGAAGTCCAGCTTGATGCGCGACAGGTCGCTGATCGTCGCAATCGGCGTGCCCGCCGTCACCACGGCGCCCGGCGACACGGTGCGGAGCGACGCCCAGCCGGCAAAGGGCGCACGGATGACGCGATCGCCGATCGTGGCGCTCGCCTGCTGCGCGGTCGCGCGCGCCTCGTCGGCAAGCGCGATCTGGCTCTCCACATTGGCGTTGGTGGCGAAACCCCGATCCTTCAACGCCTTCAACCGGGTGAGCTGCAGGCGCGACACCTCGACCCGCGCCTGCGCAGCGGCCAGCTCGGCATGCTCCTGCGCCTGCGCCAGCGTCGCAATGATCGCGCCTTTCGGCACGAAACCGCCGTCGGTGAAGTGAATGGCCGTGATCCGCTCCGTCACTGGCGCGGACAGCACGACCTGCTCATTGGCCAGCGCGGTTCCAACAGCGTCGACCACGTCGGAAAACACGGCGCGCCCGACCGGCGCAGCCTCGACCAGCGCGGCGGGCCGATCCTTCTTCGCCTCACCGCCGCCGCATGCGGCCAGCATCAGCACCGCTAAACTTGTAACCCCCAGATATCGCATGGATGCGCCCGCTACTCCGTGTCTTGCTGCCATGCAACATACTGCCTCGCCTACCGCGCCTCAACGAAGCTTGCGTTACAGTCCTCTATCCGGGCCGCTATCCACCTCGCCGCGCCGGGCCGCGATCAGGAACTCCACATTCCCCTCCGGCCCCGTGATCGGGCTTGGCACGACCCCCTCCACCCGCCAGCCTTGACCCTCGACCCATCCACACACTTCGCCGCAAACACGCGCGTGGACGGCGGGGTCGCGCACGACGCCGCCCTTGCCCACCTCTTCCCGGCCCGCCTCGAACTGCGGCTTGATCAGGGCAAGCAGCCGGGCCTGTGGAGCAGCGAAGGTCAGGGGCCGTTCCAGCACCTTGGCCAGGCCGATGAAACTGGCGTCGCACACGATGATGTCGATCGGCTCGGGGATATGCGCGGCGGTCAGGATGCGCGCGCTGGTCTTTTCATGCACGATGACCCGATTGTCGGAGCGCAGCTTCCAGGCCAACTGGTTTGTGCCGCTGTCAACGGCATAGACGCGCGCCGCGCCCTTGGTCAGCAGCACGTCGGTGAACCCTCCGGTCGAGCTGCCCACATCCATCGCCACAACGTCGCTGACGTCCCAGCCGAAATGGTCGAGCGCGTGGGCGAGCTTTATGCCGCCTCGCGACACCCACGGATGATCGCGCCCACGCACCTCGATCGCCGCATCGTCTGCGAGCTGCTGCCCGGCCTTGTCTACCTTCCGGTCTCCGGAAAAGACAAGTCCCGCAAGGATCAGCGCCTGCGCGCGGGACCGGCTTTCGACCAGCCCCCGGTCCACCAGCATCTGGTCGGCCCGCTGCTTAGCCATGGACGAGCGCGGTAAGCGTCGAGGGCGTCAGCAGTTGCGGCAGGACCTGCGCCTCCTTGCCCGGCGCGTACCAGAGGTAAAGCGGCACGCCGGATCGGCCATGACTCTCCAGAAAGCGGCCAATCGCTGGATCGGCATTGGTCCAGTCGCCGACCATGACCGTCACCCCTGCCTTGGCGAAGGCGTCGACGACTTCGGCGCGGTCGATGGCAGCGGCTTCGTTCGCCTTGCAGGTCAGGCACCAGTCGGCGGTGAAATAGAGGAAGACGGGCTTCCCTTGCCCGCGCAACTGGGCGAGCTTCGCCTCGTCGAAGGGGACGCTCGCCGTTTCGGCCTGCGCGGAGACGACGACCGCGCCTTTGGGCGGCAGCAATGCTATCCCGGCGGCAAGAATGCCGACCAGCAAGGCGGGGAACAGGATCGACACCGTCCGGCCCGCATGCTGGCGCAGGCCGATGATCCATAGCACCAGCCCGGCGGCAAGCGCTGCAGCAAGGCCCGTGGTCATACCCCCCACGCCGACCTGCTGCCCCAGCAGCCAGGCGAGCGCCAGCGCGGTCAGGAACATCGGCACGGACAATATCCGCTGGAAAGTCCCCATCCACGCGCCGGGCTTCGGCATGCGGGCGCGGAGCGTTGGCACGAGCGCGATAAGCAGGAACGGCAGGGCAAGGCCGATGCCCAGCCCAGCAAAGATCGCCAGCGCCGCCAAAGTCGGCAGCACCAGCGCCGCGCCCAATGCTGCGCCCATGAACGGCCCGGTGCAGGGCGTCGCGACGAAGGCCACGAGCACGCCGGTCCAGAAGGCTCCGGCTAACCCGCTCTTGCTGGCCAGCCCCTGCCCCGCGCCGACCGCGCGCAATTCGAACAAGCCCGCCAGATTGAGGGCGATGGCGGTTACGAGCAGCAGCAGCAGCACGATGACGCGCGGGTCCTGAAGCTGGAACGCCCATCCCGCCGCCACGCCCCCGGCGCGCAGCGCCAGCAAACCGCCGCCCAGCGCCAGACATGTCGCGACCACGCCCGCGGCATAGGCCCACGCCTCCCGCTTCACCCCCGCCGGATCGCCGCCCGCCTTGGCGAGGCTCAGCGCTTTCAGGCTCAGTATGGGGAATACGCAGGGCATGATGTTGAGTATCAGGCCGCCAAGGATCGCGCCGCCCAGCGCCAGCAATATGGTCGAGATACCGCCGCTGGCTGCGCTGTCGTCCGGCGCATCGCCAACCGGCGTTCCGGCGGCGGGCACGGCGCCCGGCGTCGCGTCGATGGACAGGCCGATATGATCGCCGGTGCGCAGCACGCCCTTGACTGCCGTCGGGGCAGCGCCTGCCGCGTCGCTTTCCACGATCAGCATGTCGCCATTGCGACTGATCCTTTGCGGCGTCGGAAATTTGAGCGCGCCGTCGGTCAGGGAGAAGAACCAGGGTTGGTTGATCTGCGCCGAAGCGGGAAAGGGAATGGCCAAACGGAAGCGTCCGTCGCTCACCGCGAAATGCGCCTGCGACCCTAACGGGCGCGGCAGATGGGTGCGATAGCCGTCGAAGGTCGCGCGCCGGTCCGCAGGGATCGCGCCATCGCCGACAATGAGGTCGAGGCTGAGGTCGCCACCGCCCGGAACGCACATCTCCTTCGTGCAGGCCAGCCATTCGCCCCGGACGCGCACCGGCAGCTTCGTCCCCGGCTTCATCGTTGCCGGGACGGTCAGCGTCGTCAATATCGCGTACGGCCCCTCATAGACATGGTTCATCAGGCCGGAAATCAGCAGCGTTTCCGGCACCGGATGACGCAACGGCCCGGCCGTGACGCCCGGCGGCAGCATCCATGTGACCGTCATGCCGATGCCCGCGTCGCCCGGATTTTCCCAATAGCCGTGCCAACCGGGCTGCGGCGTCATGACGAAGGCCAGCGTCACCGCCTTGCCGGGGGCCGGATGGTCGGTTTCCGCAACCAGACGCGCGGCAATATGCGCGCCGCCTGGCGCGCCCGCCAATTGCGCCGACGCAGGCTGGGCGAGCAGCACCACCGCCACCCATGTCATCAAAAGGAAATGAAAAATCCGCATCGGGCCTCTGTGCAGCACCCCTCTCGCGGGCTAGGTCTCGCGGGTGCCGCCGTCAAGCAAGGAGTTCCCCCCGTGACCTTTCGCCGCGTCCTCGCCACCGTCGCCATGGCGGCCGTCCTCTGCACGCCCGCGTTGCTGAATGCCCAAGGCGCGTCACCCGCTCCCGCCACAGCGCCCGCCGCGACGCCGCCCAAGCTGATCGTCGCGATTTCGGTCGATCAGTTTTCCGGGGACCTATTCAACGAATATCGCCAGCATTATGTGGCCGGCATGAAGAGGATGACCGAAGGCGCGGTGTTCCCGCGCGGTTATCAGAGCCACGCTGCCACTGAGACCTGCCCCGGCCATTCCACAATCCTGACCGGCAGCCGCCCCGCCCGCACCGGCATCATCGCCAACACCTGGTTCGACCTCAATACCGCGCGCGCCGACAAAGCGGTCTATTGCGCCGAGGATGAGAGCCAGCCGGAGACCAGCAGCGAGGCCTATGTCGCCTCCGCCCTGCATCTGAAAGTGCCGACCATGGGCGGACGGATGAAGGTCGCCAATCCGGCCACCCGTGTCGTGTCCGTCGCGGGCAAGGATCGCGCGGCGATCATGATGGGCGGGCCGACCGCCGATCAGCTCTGGTGGTGGGGCGGCAAGAACTATGTGACGCTGAAAGGCCGCCCGGAAAATCCGCTCGTCACGCAGGTGAATGGCGGCGTCGCCAAGCTGCTGAACGAGGATCGGCCAGGCATGGAACTGCCGGCCGAATGCGCCTCCCGCGATTTCGCCGTCGATATCGGCGCGGGCAAGAGCGTCGGCACGGGCCGCTTCGCGCGCAAGGCCGGGGATTCCAAGGCGTTCCGCGCCTCGCCCGAAATCGACGCCGCGACGCTGGTACTGGCCGCCGCGCTGATCGAGAATATGGGCCTGGGCAAGCAGGCGCAGACCGACATCATCTCTATCGGCCTCTCGGCCAACGACTATATCGGCCACACCTACGGCACCGAAGGCGCGGAGATGTGCATCCAGCAATATTCGCTGGATCGTGAGCTTGGCGCCTTCTTCGACCGGCTCGACAAGGACGGCATAGACTATGAGGTGATGCTGACCGCCGACCATGGTGGCCACGACCTGCCCGAACGGCATCGCGAGAACGCCATGCCGATGGAGCAGCGTACCGACCCCGCGCTCGACCCTAAGGCCCTCAATGCCACTGTGGCGGCCAAGACCGGCCTGTCCGGCACGCTGCTTTACGGCGACGGACCCGCTGGCGACATGTATTTGGCCAAGACCCTGTCGCCGGCCCAGCGCAAGAAGGTGACGGACGCGCTGATGGCGATCTGGAAGGCCCATCCGCAGATCCAGACCGTACTGACGAGCGCAGAGATCGCTGCGACGCCCAGTCCTTCCGGCCCGCCGGAAAGCTGGAGCCTGATCCAGGAAGCGCGCGCCAGCTATTATCCGGGCCGGTCAGGCGACTTCCTGGTGATGCTGAAACCCCGTGTCACGCCCATCGCCGACCCGACCAAGGGCTATGTCGCGACGCACGGCAGCCCGTGGGACCTCGACCGCCGCGTGCCGATCCTGTTCTGGCGCAAGGGGATCGCCAGCTTCGAGCAGCCGCTGGGCGTGGAGACGGCCGACATCCTGCCCACGCTGGCCGCGACGATCGGCCTTGCCGTGCCGAAGAGCGAGATTGACGGGCGTTGCCTGGACATCATCGCCGGCCCCGGCGAAAGCTGCCCGAAATAGGGCAGCCCTTTACCGGACGTTGGACAGGGCCAGGATCGTTACCGACGCCAACAGGGTGCATATGCCGAGCAGGAACACCCTGTCGGCCAGCATCTCGAACAGCTCCGACCGCGCCTCCTGCCGGATCGCCTGGTAGGAAAAGAGGCAGCTCAGGCTGAACAGCACGGCGGCGCCCCACGCGACCTCATCCGCTATGGTGCCTCGCCCCTGATTGCTGATGTGCAGTCCGGTGATGATGAGCAGCGCTATGCCCAGCAGGTTCGACGCGGCGTTGAGGATATGGGTCGTCTTCATGGCCGCCGCGCTTGGCCGAGCGTGGCTGAACGGCTGCGGAACGGGATGCGGTAACATCGCCTCCCAACCCACGGACTCTTGACGGGGACTCCCCGCTTGGCGCATTGTCCTGAAACGGAACATTTGGGGGACGAAGGCGATTATGGCGGCCAGCCGCGCCACGAAACGCGCGCCGGAATGGCGCGAGATGCTCAAACGCAGTCTGATCCGCAGCGGCGCGCTGATCGGATCGCTGGCGCTGTTCGCGCTCGCGGTGTTCCTGACGCTCGCCCTGCTGAGCTACGCGCCCAGCGATCCGTCGATGAACACCGTCGCCGCCGCGACAACCAAGAATATCATGCAGACGCCCGGCGCCTATGCCGCCGATTTCCTGCTCTGGTTGTTCGGCGTGCCCGCCGCCCTCCTCATCCCGCTCATCTTCCTCAGCGCGCATCGCCTGTGGGGTGACGAGGATATGGCGGGGTGGAAGCGCCAGTTCGCCAAGTGCCTCGCCGGCACCGTCCTCCTCGGCATCGGCCTTGCCCTGTTCCAGCGCGAGCCGCTGGTCGGCCTGCCCGCCGGCTGGGGCGGCATCATCGGCCTTGTCGTGTCGAAGGGCCTTTTCAGCCTCTCCGCCGCCGCGCCGCCCGCCGGCCAGCCCTGGCTGATCGGCGCGCTGGTCATGGTCGCCATCATCTGCGGCCTCACCCTCTGGTATCGCAGCCTCGGCATCGACCGGCCGCTCTTCGCCCTATTCCGTCCGGCCCTGCCGCGCTTCACCATGCCGCGCCTGAAGGTCACCGACACCGGCGAGGAAGTGATCGAGGAACAGGAGGTCGCGCCGCGTCGCCCCGTTTCTGCCGCGCCCAAGCCGCCCATCACCATCCAGTCGCCCAAGCCCCCTGCCGCGCCCCGCGCCATGGCCCCGGTGTCGCAGGACGACCTGTTCGGCAACAGCTCGCTCCCCTCGCCCGACCTGCTCTCCGCCCCGCCGCCCTCGCAGGGGCAGAAGATCGACCGCGCCAGCCTGGAGCGCAACGCCCGCCTGCTCGAAAGCGTGCTGGACGACTTCCATGTGAAGGGCAACATCATCGAGGTGCGCCCCGGCCCGGTTGTCACCATGTATGAGCTGGAGCCCGCGCCCGGCATCAAGGCCAGCCGCGTCATCGCGCTCGCCGACGACATCGCCCGCAACATGTCCGCGCTCTCCGCCCGCGTCGCGACCATCCCCGGCCGCACCGTCATCGGCATCGAGCTGCCCAACGCCAAGCGCGATTCCGTCGTCCTGCGCGAACTCATCACCAGCGAGCAGTTCGCCGCCGACGGCACCCTCCCCATCGTGCTGGGCAAGAATATCTCCGGTGAGCCGATCATCGCCGACCTTGCCCCCATGCCGCATCTGCTGATCGCGGGCACCACCGGGTCGGGCAAGTCGGTCGGCCTCAACTGCATGATCCTCTCGCTGCTCTACCGCATGACGCCGGACGAGCTGCGCCTCATCATGATCGACCCCAAGATGCTGGAGCTCAGCATCTATGACGACATCCCTCACCTCCTCTCGCCCGTCGTCACGGAGCCGCAGAAGGCGATCCGCGCGCTCAAATGGGCGGTGGAGCAGATGGAGGACCGCTATCGCATGATGGCGTCCATCTCCGTGCGCAACCTGGCCAACTATAACGAGAAGGTCCGCGCCGCGAAGGCGAAGGGCAAGCCGCTCGGCCGCCGCGTGCAGATCGGCTACGATCCGGAGAATGGCCAGCCCATCTATGAGGAGGAGCAGCTGGACTTCCAGCCGCTGCCGCAGATCGTGGTGGTGGTCGACGAGCTGGCCGACCTGATGATGACCGCGGGCAAGGAAGTCGAATTCCTGATCCAGCGCCTCGCTCAGAAAGCGCGCGCGGCGGGCATCCACCTGATTCTCGCGACGCAGCGCCCCTCGGTCGACGTCATCACCGGCGTCATCAAGGCGAACCTGCCGACCCGCATCAGCTTCTTCGTCACCAGCAAGATCGACAGCCGCACTATCCTGGGCGAACAGGGCGCCGAACAGCTGCTGGGCAAGGGCGACATGCTCTACATGGCGGGCGGCAAGGGCCTCACCCGCGTCCACGGCCCGTTCGTCAGCGACGATGAGGTCCGCCTGATCGCCGACCATTGGCGCGCGCAGGGCAAGCCCGACTATATCCAGGCCGTGACCGAGGAGCCGGAGGACGGCAGCTTCGCGCTGGACGGCGTGGACCTGGGCGACGACAGCCCGGACGCGCAACTCTACCGCAAGGCCTGCCAACTGGTGTTCGAGAACCAGAAGGCCTCGACCAGCTGGCTGCAACGCCAGCTCCGCGTCGGCTACAACAGCGCCGCGCGGTTGATTGAGCGGATGGAGGAAGAGGGGCTAGTGGGCGCGCCCAATCATGTCGGCCGGCGCGAAGTGCTGCGCGATGAAAATGGACAGGCGGTTTAGAGGGAGAATTGGTGTACCGCGATACTTCTGGATGTTGGAAATAGCGAAGTGTTCCGGTCGGATAAGGTTCAGATGCCGTATATGATGGATGCAAAGCTCCGGACATCTGCGGGCGTATTTGCGATAATATTTTGCAGATAGGTTATAAACGCACCGCTCTCGTTTAGGCAGAATATTTTAGCGCGATAAGAAAGCTCTGCCTGACAGCGTTTGTGCCGCAATAATTCCGCGCATTCGTTATCGACGAACATCGCATCGACATAGGGCACATAGGTAGAGATCGCTGATATGTCGTTCATCAGGCCCGCAGATGGCTTCTTCTTGCGCCCACTTGCGAATTGGGCTGCTAGCGCAGCAAACAGGTATGATAGAATTTTTCCATTGGGCTGCTCCTTATTGCGCTCCCAATGCCAGAATTCTCGGATTTTCTCCGTAAGTTTGTCCTCGCTCACACCGGATTTCCGCAATAACTCTCGAACGAATTGATGTTCGCGGAATGCAGGATTCTGAAAAAATTCGCAAAGGCCATCAGGTCGAGCTTGGCAAAGCCTTCATCCAAACGCCTCTGCGCTTCTCTCAAGCCCCCTATGCGGCTTTCATGATAGGCATTGAGCTCTTGAACTAAGACCTCATCAAAGCTCATCTCCTTGGCAATCCAATTGTCGATAAGAGATGAAACTGCATCTCCAATCTTGGTGCGCCGATCCCGAGTTTCCGGAGCAAAACTGCTCCAGTCGAATGGGACGCTGATCCTCATATCTCGGAGCCATTCGTTCCGCTCATCGTCCAGAATGTCATCAACGTCGAAATTCAAGTTTGGTTCGGTGCCGGTAACGAAGGCTTCGGCAAACGCTTCAACTTGAATGAGTTGTATCTCGTCTGTGCTCACAAAGCTGATATCGCCGCCAATGTGCTCCTGCGTATCTCGCAATTCTTTCGCGAATGGACTGACGATGGTCTCGTCGTGATGGATATTCGAGTGCGGCAAAATGATCTGCTGTAGGAGGACAGCTTCATTAATTAGTCGCGAAACGTCTGTCCAAAAAGTCGTGTGTTTATCCTCGCGCCGCGAACCGCTTCGGACCTTGTGCAATTCACTGAATGCAAATTGATCGAGATAAATGACCTTCTTTTCAAGTTTAGGCAGCATCTCTCCATGAGAGTAGCGGCATTTGGTGCATCGCTTGCGCAAGGCATTTCCACCAGCCGAAAGGACACCGAAACTTTCTGGTGATCGACATTTTGGGCATGTCTCGAAGGGTGGGCGCTCCCACGTGAAAGGCCTTTTCTTTTCCTCACCGTCGCTCATATTGCTCCTAGAGTACATGTTTGTGATGTTCAAATCGCCACAATCGTTTTCTGTGAGCTATTAGCGTCTGAAACTGCCAGAGTGTTGAGCGTCTAGAACGAATTAGTATTATTGATCTCTGTTCCAATGCCAGCTGCATATGGTCCGTCAAAATAAATCAAAGGCAGGCCCCAGCCTTCACGTTCCCCTATCCCCTGTCCTACACCCCACCACCCATGCTCTATTCCCCCGCATGGAACAGCACCCTACCCCCACCCCTTCGCTCGCCGCGCCTCGTGGCGTGACGTCCCCCAACCCCGCGCACTGGACGCCCGCCAAGCAGCGCATCTTCCTTGTCGCCCTGTCCGACACCGGCAATGTCGTGCGCGCCGCGCGGGCGGCGGGGATGACGGCGCGGAGCGCGCATCGGCTGCGAGAAAGGCTGGCGGGCACGCCGTTCGACCGCGCCTGGTCCCAGGCGATCGCCCATGTCGCGCGGATGCAAGGGAACCCGTTCGATCCCGCCCTGATGCCCGCCCCCGCGCCTGCCGCCAGGACATCGCCCGGCCCGGCGACGCCGCGATGAATCATCTTACCTCCGTTCGTCCTGAGCCTGTCGAAGGGCTGCCCTTCTTCGACGCCTTGAGAGAAGGGCAGGGCTTCGACACTGGCGCGAGTCACGCGCCTCGCGCCAGCAGCCCGAACGGATCTGATATGGCGTTTGGAACCGCAGGTGAGACTCACATGCGACGCACATGGGACTCAAGTGAGACTCAGGTGAGACTCACCAGCGACGTAAGTGCGACGCACATGGGACGTAACCGCGACCTACATGGGACTCAGGTGCGACGTTTGTGCGACCTTGTTGCGACTTTCCGGGCCAAAACGCGTAATCACCCGCAACTTCCGCAACTTCGTAGGATTTTCCGGTCCGCACCGTCCGCCGCGCTCCATGAACAGGCCGATGATCCGGGCGGCAGGCCGCTCAATAACTCCACTGCACCTGCGCGCGCACCAGATTGCCCTTGGCCCGGCCGAACCGCCGTTCATCAGCCTCGCGCCGCTCCATATTGGCATAGGCCAGGGTGAGTTCCAGCGCGTCGATGATCTGCCATTCGAAGCCCAGCTCGATCTCGTTCGTCTCCAGCCGCGGGGCGTTCGTGCCGGCCTTCCATCCGCCGCGATACCGCTGCCAGCGCCCATAGGGGATCACCCTGCCCATGCCGATATCGCCGACATTATACATCAGCTGGACATATCCGCCGCTGCCCCTGGTCGATCGGATGGCGTTGATCGCATTGTCATATTGCGGCCCCCGGCCCCAGGTCCATTCCCCCTGTACGCCGATCGGCTGCGGATAGAGCATGGCGTGGACGACATAATGGTCATCCTTGTAATTGATCGCGCTGACCCCGCCGGACCGCACCTCCGGCCGGACCCTGTTGAACATCACCGATCCGCCGATCTCGACCACCTGCCCCGCAAATGCGGAGCCCAGGCCATCCAGCTCGAACGGCCAAGTCGCCATGGCGACCTTCGCAAAGCCCTCATTCTGCTCCGTCCGGTTGACGCCCTGCCCATTATAGAGGGCGAGCGCGAACGCGCCGTAATTGCCGAACAGCTTCTGCTTGTCCTCGGCCAGCCGATCCCAGATCTTCTGCACGCGCGGTGGCGTGTAGTAGAGGACGACACCCAGGTCGCGCTCGCTCGGCACCACGCTGTTCAGCGCATCGGACCGGTCGAGCGTCAACCGGTTGGACGAGGACTGGAGGTTTTCCCATCCGAACGGCACCTTCGACTGGCCGAAGCGCAGCTTGAGCGCATGGTCGTCGGTCAGGAACCAGTCGACATAGGCGTCGCGCAACTGCCCGAAATGCTCGCGCCGTTCCCCGTTGGACTGGGCGTTCACGGCGGAGGCGAAATCGGTCTGGAAATACAGCGCCAGATCGTCCGTCACATTGCCCTGCAGGACCAGCCGGGCGCGGCGAAGGGAGAAACCGCCATTCTCGTTGATCGACGCATCATGCACGGACCGCAACCGGGACTGGCCGGACGGCGCCGTCTTGTCCCCGTCGATAAAACCATTGTACCGCATCTGCGTATAACCGCGCAGTTGCAACTTCTCGTACCAGGCCTTCTTTCTCTTGGGCGCGTCGGCCATGACTATAGGGGGAGCCGCCTCGGCTTGCTTGGCGTCGGCAACCTGCCCCGCCGCAACGGGTGCGGAGGCATCGGCCGTCGCTGTCGGCGACGCTGGCGTCGCCCCGTCTCCACCACCGGCAGCAACAGGCCGCGCCGCCCGCAGCGCGCGCAATTCCGCCCTCAGTTCATCGATCTGTTTCTGCAGATCCTCGACCGTCTGCGCCGCCGCGCCTGCGGGAGTGAAGAGCAGCGCACATGCTGCCGCAATACCGGTAGATCGCCGCATGGTCGCTCCGCTTTTCCGAAAATGGACAGCCGTGCGGTAGCGACCCAATTGGGCGCTTTTATTAAGTTTTTGTATCCCGTTCCTTCCCCTGTGTTTCTTGTTGTTTCTGGATATTGGCAGTTACTTGGATTCCCCGGCAATATTGTCGCTCATGGCGGGAGAAATATCGGACAGCCGGCACTGGCTGAACCTCCCCTCCACACCTTTTCCTTGCTCTTTCGGAACGATCGGGTTCAGAGCCGGTTCAACGGCGATGCCACAGGCTGGCGCATATCCGGCCCCCTGATGGCCCGACTATTGGAGACGAGATTCCGTGAAACGCCCCCGCACATCCGCTCAAAAACTCACCCTCGCGCTGGCGCTCCCGTTGGCTTTGGGCGCACCGGTCGCCCTGTCCCTGCTGCCCGCTGCGCCCGCCGCAGCACAGCAATCTGCTGCGCAGCAATCCGACCTGCAGAAGGTCAACGCCTATATCCGCGCCGTCACCTCCATGACCGCCGACTTCACCCAGACGGATCGCAACGGCCAGGCGCTGACCGGCAAGCTGACCTTGAAGCAACCCGGCAAGATCCGCTTCCAGTATCAGAAGGGCGTGCCCCTGCTGATCGTCGGCGACGGCAAGGCGCTGACGGTCATCGACTATGAGGTGAAGCAGGTGCAGCGCTGGCCCATCGGCAATTCGCCGCTCGGTGCGCTGCTCGACCCGAGCCGCGACCTCAGCAAGTTCGGCAAGGTCATCCAGACCGGCGACCCCTCAATCCTGAGCGTCGAGGCGCGCGATCCCAAGCGGCCGGAGTTCGGCACCATCACCATGATCTTCCAGCGCAAGGCCTCCGCCCCCGCCGGGCTGGAGCTATACGGCTGGGTCGCGCTCGATTCGCAGAACAACCGCACATCGGTGCGACTCAGCAATCCGCAGTTCGGCGTTCCGGTCCCGGATTCGGCGTTCAAGTGGACTGATCCCCGTCCGAAGGGCCGCGCGGGATGACGAAATGGGCCTTTGGCGCGATGGCCCGTAAAGCTTACGCTTTCGTTCATCTGCCGCTCATATGCCCGGCGCTAATTATGAGTCCACGGCGCAGTTGAGGCCGGGGATTTCCCCCCTGTTACCCTTGGCCCTCGGCTCCGTCGCGAAGCGCACAAAGGCGCGATCGAGACCCCCGTTCCACGCCCCCGGAGCGGGGGTCTTTCGTGTCTGGCGATCCTCTTGCACCCCTGCCTTTAGGCCCCTAGGGAAATGGGATGTCTCAAACCCTCAAGATCGCCTCCTGGAACATCAACAGCGTCCGCGCCCGCATCGACATCGTGGAACGCTTCCTTGTCGAGGAATCCCCGGACATCCTCTGCCTTCAGGAAACGAAGGTGATGGACGACATCTTCCCGGAGGCCATGTTCCGCAAGCTCGGCTACACCTACCAGATTCTCCACGGCCAGCGGATGCACCACGGCGTCGCGATCATGAGCCGGGTGCCGGTACGAGAGGACGACCGCTTCGACTGGCAGGCCAACGGCGAGGCCCGGCATGTCGGCGTGCGTCTCGACAATGGCGTGCGGATCGAGAATGTCTATGTGCCCGCCGGCGGCGACATTCCCGACGCTGAACTGAACCCGAAATTCGGCCAGAAACTGGCCTTCCTGCAACGGATGATCGACTGGTCAACCGCGTTGGATAGCAAGCCGACGATCCTGACCGGCGACTTCAACATCGCCCCGCTGGAATGCGACGTGTGGAGTCACAAGCAGTTGCTCAACGTTGTCAGCCACACGCCGATCGAGTGCGAGATATTGGGCCGGCTGCAGGTGTCGAACGACTGGGTGGACCTTGGCCGAAAATTCTACCCCGCCCCCGAACGTCTCTACACCTGGTGGAGCTACCGAGCGCAGAACTGGGCCGAGTCTGACCGTGGACGCCGTCTGGACCACATGTGGGTGACGCCCGACATTGCGGATAAGGCGATCAGCCACCGCGTCGCCGAACCGACCCGCGGATGGATCAAGCCCTCCGACCATGTACCGCTGATCACGGAATTTGCGTTCTGATGAACCCGAAAAGCGCAGCCAGAGCTATCGACGCCCTGCGCCGCGGCTGGCCTGTTGCGGTACAAGCCGATGACGGCGCTTGTCATGTGATGGCCATCGAAGGCGCCGATGACGTTACCCTCGGCACATTCGATCCGGAGGGCAAAGCTGCGCTTCTGGTGTCCTCCTCCCGAGCAGAAACGCTGAAGCTCACCAACCAGCGCGCAGCCGCTGACCCGGAAATGCCCGTGCTGATCGAACGGTCGCCTTGGATCAACCGGGATATCGCAACGTCAATCGCCGATCCCGTGCGCGACCTCGGCACCCCGCTCAAGGGACCATTCCGCGCCGGAAAGATCAATGCGCCCCACGCCGCGAAATCCGCCCTGCACCTGGCGCGGCTCGCCGGCATACTGCCCGCCTTCTTCATCGACGGCTCCGGACCCGTAGAGGCCAGCGTCAATGTTGAGGACATCACAGCTTATGACGATGCCGCCCGCCTCGCTATCGCGACGCGCGCCCGCCTGCCAGTCTCCGCCAGCGAGGACGCCGAGATCGTCGCCTTCCGCAGCCCCGAGGAACCGCGCGAGCATATTGCGCTGATCGTCGGGAAGCGGGACAGCAGCCCTCCTGTCGTGCGCCTGCACAGCGAATGCCTGACCGGCGACGTACTCGGTTCGCTCAAATGCGACTGCGGCCCGCAATTGCATGAAGCGCTACACCAAATCTCCGATGCGCCCTGGGGCATACTGCTGTATCTCCGCCAGGAAGGGCGCGGGATCGGGCTGGTCAACAAGCTGCGCGCCTATGCGCTGCAGGATCAGGGGTTCGATACCGTCGACGCCAACACCCGCCTGGGCTTTGCCATCGACGCGCGGGATTTTTCGGTGGCTGCGCGCATGCTCAACCTGCTGGGCGTTAGCGAAGTGCGGCTGCTGACCAACAATCCGGCGAAGGTTGCGGGACTGGAAGCAGCCGGCGTGAAGGTGAAGGAACGGCTCCCACTCGCTATAGAAGCCAATCCGCACAACGAACGCTATCTGGTTACAAAGCGCGACCGAACGGGCCACCAGCTTTGAACATCATCGCCGTCGATACCAAGGCGCGACGGCTACGGTTCGGTGACATCGACATCCCCTGCGCCATCGGCAAGGGCGGTAGCTGCCCGGCAGACGCGAAGCGGGAAGGCGATGGCTGCACGCCTTTGGGGACCTGGCCGATCAGGGGCGTCATGCTGCGGCCCGGCAGGATTTCGCTAGACCAATATCCAACCGCACCCTGGAGATGGACGCGGGAAGGCGATGGATGGTCAGACGATATCGCCGATCGGAATTATAACCGACCGGTCCATCTACCATACAACCTCTCCGCCGAGACGCTGCAGCGGGAAGACCGGGCCTATGACGTGATCGTCGTACTGGGACATAATGACTCGCCGCCCATACCTGGCGCTGGCAGCGCGATCTTCTTCCACATCTGGGTTGAGGGCAGGCCCACGGAGGGGTGCGTCGCCATAGCACCCGAAGACATGCGGCGGATCGTGCCAATGCTGACATCAAACACGGTTATGCAGGTGTTTTGAGGGTTGGCCCAATAGCCTCAGGCAGGCACCGCTTCCTTCACCCGCTCCGCCGGCTCCTCCGTGATAGCGCCCGCGGCCTCCAGCAATCGGCGCTCCAGTGTTTGCAGACGCGCCTTGCTCTCCACTTTTCCACCCAAGAGGTCGGTCAGGTAGAAAGTATCCACCGCGCGCTCACCATAGGTGGCGACATGGGCGCTATGTACGGTCAGCTTCGACTGGAAAAGCGCATTGGCGAGTGAGAACAACAGCGCCGGACGATCGCGCGCATTGACCTCGACCACGGTGAAGCGGTTCGACGCCTTGTTATCGATCAGGACATTAGGGACGATCAGGAAGGCCTCAGCGCGGGTCCGCGACAAGGGCCGCGCTTCCAACTTGGAAACCAGCTTATGACGGTTGGCGAGCGCTTCCTCAATACACCGTTCGATCCGGGCGAGTTGATCGGGATTATCGAACCGGCCACCCAGCGGGTCCTGCACTAGGAAATTGTCGATCGCCATGCCATCGCGCATGGTGTGGATGCGCGCATCGATAATATTGCCGCCCGCTAGATGAATGGCACCGGCAATGCGGTAGAAAAGCCCCGGATGATCGGCTGCGTAAACGGTCACAAGCGTAGCGCCACGCCGTGGATATCCCTCAGCGGCAATCGACAGTGAAGCATCTCCGGCCGCAAGGATATGCCGGACGTTATGCTCCAATATGTCTTCGGGTTCAGCGACCCAGTATGACTCCGGAAGGCGCTTGGTAAGGCTGGCGAAAGCCGCTTCAGGCAATGCAAGGACATCGCGCAGGGCACGCTGCTTTGCCGCAACCCGTTCGCTGCGCCCTTTTTGCTTGTGACCGAGGCGAAGGACCTCCTCCGCTGCATCATAAAGGTCGGTTAGCAACTGACGCTTCCAGCCGTTCCAGACGCCAGGACCTACCGCGCGGATATCAACGACCGTCAGGATCAGGAGCAAACGCAAGCGCTCCGGACTTTGCACCACTTCGATGAAATCGAGGATCGTCTTATAGTCCGACAGGTCGCGCTTGAAGGCCGTTGCCGACATCAGGAGATGGTAGCGCACCAGCCATGACACCGCCTCTGTTTCCGCCGCCGTCAGGCCGAGGCGTGGACATAATTTGACGGCAACGTCCGCCCCGAGAATGCTGTGATCACCGCCCCGCCCCTTGGCGATGTCATGCAGCAGCACCGCGACATAGAGCGCGCGGCGAGAGATCAGCTTGTCCATGAGATTCGATGACAGGGGGTGATCGTCCTTGAATTCCCCCTTCTCTATGTTCGCAAGCAGGCCGACCGCGCGGATCGTATGCTCGTCCACCGTATAGTGGTGATACATATCGAACTGCATCTGCGCCACGACACGGCCGAAGTCCGGAATGAAGCGTCCAAACACGCTCGCCTCATTCATCCAGCGCAAAACCGTTTCGGGATCGCGTGGCGACGTCAGGACATCCATGAACGCAGCGTTGGCGCGGGGATCTTTGCGGACCTTGGCGTCGATCCGGTGCGCGTCGCGGCTGGCGGTGCGCATCGCTGAAGGGTGGATAGAAAGACCATGGCGATCGGCCACCGCGAAGATTTCCAGCAACCTCACCGGATCCTGCGCGAAGAAATCATCTGACGGGAGCGAAAGTCTTCCCCGTTCAAGCACAAAGCCATCCAGCTTTCGCGGGCGACGGAAAAAGGCGGGAATATAACGCCTGCCCCGTGCTGCCCAAATATCATCCAGATGCGCGAGGAACACGGCGGTCAGATCGCCCACCGTCTTCGCGTTCAGGAAGTAATAATGCATGAACCGCTCAACCGCCGAACGCCCGGCGCGCGCAGAGAAATGCGTTCGCGTCGCGATTTCAAGCTGAAGGTCGAAGGTCAGCCTGTCCTCCGCTCGCCCGGTGATGAGATGGAGGTGGCAGCGCACCGCCCATAGGAAATCCTCGGCCTTCTGGAACTGGCGCAGTTCGTTCGCGGTAAGCAAACCGGCATCCACCAACTCCGCGACAGACCGCACGCGGTTCACATATTTACCAATCCAGAACAGCGTATGCAGATCGCGCAGTCCGCCCTTACCCTCTTTTACATTGGGCTCGACGACGTAGCGGCTGTCACCCATCCGCTTGTGCCTGGCGTCGCGCTCGGCCAGTTTGTCGGCGACGAAGGCGCGAGCGGTATCCTGCACGACCTCAGCCGCGAACCGTTCGGCAGTCTGCTCGTACAGTGCGCGGTCGCCCCAGACATAGCGCGCTTCCAGAAGCGCGGTCCGGACAGTAAGGTCCGATTTCGCCATGCGCATCGTCTCGTCAACCGAACGGCTGGAATGACCAACCTTAAGGCCAAGGTCCCACAGCGAATAGAGCATGGACTCGATCACCTGTTCGGTCCAGCCGGTCGGCTTGTACGGGGTGACGAAGCCGATATCGACGTCACTGAACGGCGCCATCTCCCCTCGGCCATAGCCGCCGACCGCCATCAACGCGATGCGCTCGCCCGTGCTCGGGTTGCTGATGGGATAGAGATGCTGGGTCGTTGCATCATAGAGGACTCGCAAAATCTGGTCGATCAGGAAAGCAAGCGCCGACACCATTTCCCGCCCGCGCGTAGGATGAGCTTCCAGCCGCCGCGTAGCTTCGTTGCGGCCGCTCTCAAGCGCAACCCGCAATTCTCCGACAATGGCTGCGCGCAATTGCCCGCTATCGCCCCGATGCGCCTGCGCTATCACGGCAATCGCATCGGACAGGGCGCGGCGATCAATAATGGCGCGGCGGTGGGGAAGAGTATCAAAAGGGGTCGTCATCGCGGCCTATGTAGGGTGTCGCAGGGCCGCGGGGAACCAGAGATTTCGCCACGGACAGAAAGAAGACTTATGCCTAACCCCCTGCTCAATCCATCTGTTTCAGTCGATATAGCTGATCAAGCGCCTCGCGAGGGCTGAGAGCATCGACATCCAGATTCGCAAGAGCTTCCCGCAGCGGGTCCGCTTCCTGTGGCTCAGCCTGGATCGCAGCGGCGAACAGGGGAAGGTCGTCGAGGCCAGCGGCGATCCCGCCGGTCTTTGCCTTCCCCGCCTCAAGCCGCGCAAGCACATCCTTCGCCCGGGCAAGGACGGGAGTAGGGAGGCCAGCCAGACGCGCCACGGCGAGACCATAGCTGCGATCGGCGGGTCCGGGCACCACCTCATGCAACAGGACGAGATCCCCCTTCCACTCACGCGCACTCACATGATGCAGCGACAGCGCATCAAGCTTCTCCGCAAGTCGCGTCAATTCATGATAGTGGGTTGCAAAGAGGCAGCGGCAGCGATTGGTCTCATGCACTGCCTCCACGACCGCCCAGGCAAGGGCGAGGCCGTCATATGTAGAGGTACCCCGCCCCACCTCGTCAAGAATGACGAAACTCCGCTCGGTCGCCTGTGCGAGAATGGCCGCGGTCTCGACCATCTCGACCATGAATGTAGAGCGACCCCGCGCAAGATTATCCGATGCGCCAACCCGGCTGAAGAGACGATCAACGAGACTGAGACGCGCGCTTGTGGCAGGCACATAGCTGCCCGCCTGCGCAAGGATGACGATGAGCGCGTTCTGACGCAGGAAAGTCGACTTACCGCCCATATTGGGGCCAGTGACCAGCCATAGACGGTCCTCGCCGACCAGGCGGCAGTCGTTCGCCACAAAGGGTTCGCTGGCCTTTGCCAGAGCATCCTCGACCACGGGATGGCGACCGCCGACGATATCGAGGCATTGGCCATCCTCGAACTGCGGACGGGACCATCCTCCTTCTGCCGCTCGCTCCGCCAGGGCGGAGGACACGTCCAGCCGAGCCAGTGCATGTGCGGCAGCCGATATGGCCGATTTGTGCGCCATAACGGCGGCGATCATATCTTCAAGATGTGCAGCCTCCGCCGCCAGGGCATGAGCGCCGGCCTGCGCGACGCGGCTCGCTTGTTCGTGCAGATCGACGGAATTGAAGCGGACGACGCCTGCCAGCGACTGGCGGTGGGTAAAGCCGCTCCCCTCCTTCATCAGCGCATCGGCCGACCGCGCTGGTACTTCGACATGATAGCCCAAGACGCCATTGTGCCGGATCTTGAGAGCGGAGATGCCGGTCTGTTCTCGATAGCGCGCCTCAAGCTCCGCAATGGCGCGGCGGCCATCGCCGGCCATGCCACGCAGTTCGTCGAGCGCCGCGTCATAGCCATCAGCGATATAGCCGCCGCTAGACGCCTCCGTTGGTGGGCTTGGCACCAGCGCGCGGGTCAGATGATCGACGAGTTGCCCATGGCCGTCTAGCGCGGGAAGCAGGTCGGCCAGCAATAGGGGCTTATCGCCAAGGCCGCCCAGCCTTTCGCGCAGCAAACGCGCGCCGGTAAGTCCATCGCGAAGTTGACCCAAGTCGCGGGGGCTGCCCCGGCCCATGACGACCCGTCCAAGCGCGCGGCCGATGTCCGGCAGCGAACGCAAGGCGTCACGCAAATGACTGCGCTGGCCGCTTGCGTCGTGCAAAAAGCGGACGAGGTCGAGCCGCCGTTCGATCTGCGTCTGATCCAACAGCGGCGCGGCAAGATCGGAACCCAGCAAGCGCGCGCCAGCGCCCGTAACGCTGCGATCAATCGCACCGAGCAAACTGCCTGTGCGCTGGCCGGTCATGGTCTGGACGATCTCCAGACTTTCCCGCGTTGCAGAATCGATCGACAGATGCGTGCCCGCGGACCGCTGCGCCGGGGGCGTCAGGAATGGCAGTTGGCCCTTCCCCGCATGATCGAGATAAGAGAGCAGCCCGGCCATCGCAGCGCGTTCCGCTCGCGAGAATTGTCCGAACCCATCCAACGTAGCGACCCCCCAGCAACGGTCGAGGAACTGCTCGACACGATTGCTATCGAAGGCGTGGTTCTCAAACAGATGCGCGCCATCGATCGCGAGGCCAAGGCCAACGGCATGGATCGTCTCGCTGGGTCGCAACCGCGCCAATTCGGCGGGTAGCTGCGATTCGGCGACCGCGAGCGTCTCGAACCGGCCCGTGGAGATGTCCGCGGCGGCGATGCCGATCATGCCCCCGGCACCGCCCACCTGCGCGATCGCCGCAAGAATATTGTCCGATCGCGAATCGAGCAGCGCATCCTCGGTCAATGTGCCTGCGGTGACGTACCTGACGATGGCGCGGCCTACGAGTACCTTTGACCCGCGCGCCTTGGCCTGGGCGGGCGTCTCCGTCTGTTCGGCGATGGCGACGCGATGCCCGGCACGGATCAGCCGGGCGAGATACATTTCGGCGCTATGGGCTGGGACGCCGCACATGGGGATAGGCTGTCCTCCATGTTCCCCACGCGAGGTGAGCGCAATATCGAGCGTCGCGGCCGCAGCCTTCGCATCATCGAAGAACAGTTCGAAAAAGTCGCCCATGCGATAAAAGAGCAGGCAATCTTCGGCTTCCGCCTTCAAGGCGAAATATTGCACCATCATAGGCGTCATGGCTGCGGCAGGGGATTGCGTGGTCGGCTGGTCCATTGTGCGCAGCGATAGCGCCTCCTCCTCGAGATCGAAAGAGGCGAGAAATTGATGCCCAAAGCTTGTCGAACCGCAGAAAATCCCGCTAGGGCAGGCATGACCGCAGCAATGTGGAATGTAGAGGCGCGCTGACAGGCAGGATATGACCGAAAAATCCAACGTGGAATTCTCCGAGCGCGAAGCTCTGTTCTTTCATTCGACAGGACGTCCGGGGAAGATCGAGATCATCGCATCGAAGCCGATGGCGACACAGCGTGACCTGAGCCTCGCCTATTCCCCTGGCGTCGCTGTGCCGGTGCGGGCCATCGCCGACGATCCAGCGACGGCTTACGACTATACCGCGAAGGGCAATCTGGTCGCGGTCATCTCCAACGGCACGGCCATCCTAGGCATGGGCAATCTGGGTGCGCTCGCGTCCAAGCCGGTGATGGAAGGCAAGGCTGTGCTCTTCAAGCGCTTCGCTGACGTTGATTCGATCGACATCGAACTCAAGACTGAGGACGTCGACAAGTTCATCGACGCGGTCGAATTGATGGAACCGACCTTCGGCGGCATCAACCTTGAGGACATCAAGGCCCCAGAATGCTTCATCATCGAGCAGACGCTGAAAGAGCGGATGAACATTCCGGTTTTTCACGACGACCAGCACGGCACGGCGATCATCGCGGCAGCGGGCGTCATCAATGCGGCGATGCTCACCGGCCGCAGCATGCAAGACATGAAGGTTGTTGTGAACGGCGCGGGCGCGGCGTCGATTTCCTGCACCGAGCTGATCAAGGCCCTCGGCGTCCGGCAGGACAATGTGATCATGTGCGACAGCAAGGGCGTGATCTATCAGGGCCGCACCGAAGGTATGAACCAGTGGAAGTCAGCCCATGCGGTAAAGACGGATGCGCGCACTTTGTCGGAGGCGCTCAAGGGTGCGGACGTATTCCTGGGCCTCTCCGTTGCGGGCGCTGTGTCGCAGGACATGGTCCGGTCCATGGGCGAGCGTCCGATCATTTTCGCGATGGCCAATCCCGATCCTGAGATCACCCCGCCCGACGCGAAGGCCGTGCGACCCGACGCGATCGTAGCGACCGGCCGTTCGGACTATCCGAATCAGGTCAACAATGTGCTGGGCTTCCCCTTCATCTTCCGTGGCGCGCTTGATGTGCGCGCAACCACGATCAACGAAGAGATGAAACTGGCAGCCGCCCACGCAATCGCCGCCCTCGCCCGGCAGCAGGTGCCCGAAGAAGTCGCGAAGGCCTATGGCAAGCTGCATAGTTTCGGCGAAGATTACATCATCCCGGCACCGTTCGACCCGCGCTTGATGGAGGTCGTGTCGGCAGCCGTCGCGCAAGCAGCCATGGACAGCGGCGTCGCGCAAAAGCCGATCGCCGACATGGACGCCTATCGTGAGTCGCTGAGGGCGCGCCTCAACCCGACGACGTCGGTCCTGACGCTTGCCTATGAAGGCGCACGGGCCGCGCCCAAGCGCGTCGTGTTCGCCGAAGCCGAGGAGGAGGTGATGCTCCGAGCCGCGATCCAGTTTCGCGACGGCGGCTATGGCATTCCTGTTCTGGTCGGACGTCAGGATGTGTATGACCGTCTACGCGCTCTTGGCGTATCCGACCCACACAGTTTCGAGGTGCACAACAGCGTCAACTCGCCACTGGTGCCAGCGATGGTCGATCTGCTGTATCAGCGGTTGCAGCGGCGCGGTTATCTCCGCCGCGATTGTGAACGCATGGTCAATCGCGACCGCAACATCTTTGGCGCGCTCCTGCTGCGCCTCGGCGAAGCCGACGCGATGATCACCGGCATTACTCGCACCTATGCGCAGTCGATGCGCGAGGTCCGCCGGGTAATCGGCCCGGCTGAGGGCCGCACGGCATTCGGCATTCATGTCCTCGTCGGCCGCAGCCATACCGTCTTCATGGCCGACACGACCGTCAACGAACGGCCGAGCGCGGTCGAACTGGCCGATATCGCCGAAGGCACGGCGGCAGTTGCGCGCCGCATGGGGCATGACCCCCGCGTGGCGTTCCTTTCCTATTCGACCTTCGGCAATCCGACTGGGGGCTGGCTCGCCAATCTGCGCGAAGCGGTGTGCATCCTCGATTCGCGGGATGTCGATTTCGAATATGAGGGCGAAATGTCGCCGGACGTGGCACTGAACCCCACCGTCATGAAGAGCTTTCCGTTCAGTCGTCTTTCGGGACCGGCGAACGTTCTGATCATGCCAGGCCTTCAGTCCGCCAACATCTCGGCGAAGCTGCTGCGCGAATTGGGCGGGGACTCGGTGATCGGCCCTATGCTGGTGGGCATGGAAAAGCCGGTACAGATCGCAACGATGGGATCGACGGCGTCCGAACTGGTGACCTTGGCGGTGCTGGCAGCGGGCGGAATCGCGCTTTAAGCCGATTTACGGCCCCGCTTTCCGACAGTGTCGCGCCTGTCTAGAGTGGGACTATGCTCTACGACGACGAGCCGCTCGCAGACATCGCATTCACCGCCCTGATCATGCATTGGCGCGGCCCATCCCCCTTTTATTTTGCGGTCGTGCCGGATGAGCATGTCGGCGAGGTACGTTATGCGGCGCGGCAGGCAAGCTATGGCTGGGGTGTGGTGCCGGTGGAGGCGGTGATCAACGGCATCGCGTTCCGCACATCGCTATTTCCCAAAGACGGCGGATATCTGCTGCCGCTCAAAGTAGATGTCCGCAAGCGCGCCGGTATCGACCTCGACGCGCCTGTGGATGTGGAGATGCGCATCTCGGCGAAGTGACGCGCAGGAAACCTGATGCCTTACCGCCGATCAGTGACCTTGATCCCGCCGGCCAGTTTGTTCGCGCCGATCTTCACCCGGTCGTCGGTCCAGTTGGCGACGAAGGTGCTCTGGCGGGAGAGGCCGGGGACGAAGGAGGCGCTGTTGTCCGCGATCACCAGGCCGGACGAGTCATGCTCCCGCCCTTCCGGCGCGACGGTGATGAAGGCGCTGTAATTTTCCTTATCGCGGCCCTGCACCATCTCATTGCCGCTGATCGTGCCGGACGCGCCGTTGCTGAGGTCGATCATATAATTGGTCGCGCGCCCGGCGCTGTCGTCGAAGCTGTTGCCGGTGATCGTCACGCGCGGGCTGCGGCTTTTGAGATAATGGCCGCCATTGCCCGCCTCGAACCGGGAACGGGTGACGGTCAGGCTGCCATAATTGCCGGTATAAATCCCGTGCGCGCAGTCGAGATCGCGGTCGCAGCGGCCAAGGCGCTGGAAGGTGCTGTGGTCGATGCGGATCGCGCCGTTGGCGTCGTCATGGGTGAGAATACCCTCCTCGCTGTTGCGGAAGACGGCGCCCTCCACATCCAGATTGCCGCGCTCCAGCCGGATGCCCGCGCCATTGCCGTCGGGCACGCGCAGATTCTGAAAGACGAGGCCATCGACACGGGCGGCGCGGCCGCGCAGCACGAGCGCCGCTTTGCCCTCGCAAATCTTGCCGTTGAGGATGACTGAGCGCGGCTGGGCGGCGCGATAGGTAATGTCGCCGCCCTCCTGCACCGCGCATTGGCCATAGGTCCCCGGCGCGATGACGATGGTGCCGGTCCCGTCGCCGATGGACGAGACGGCAGAGGCAAGCGACGCGAAGCTGCGCCCGGTTTCCGCGACGGTAAAGTCGGCCCCTCCCCCCTGCGCGGCGGCTGTGGCGGCGATGGCGGCGGTGAGTAGCAGGGCGATGGGAAGGATGCGCATGGTAGCGCCCTTAATCCATGCGGTGTGAAAGGGCGATGAGCGGAAGTGGTTAACCCGCAACCGTGGATTGCCAGGTGCGCTTTTCCCATAGAGCGCCCGCTCCACCGGACCGGCAAATCCAACGAAGTTGCGGAAGTTGCGGGTGGTGACGTGTTTTGGCCCGGAAAGTCGCAATAAGGTCGCATGTTGGTCCCCACTGCGTCACACTTAGGTCGCATGTGCGTCTCATCTGAGTCGCAGGCAAGCGCTGTCCGAGCCGGCAGCGGGGCATGGTGTGATAGGCGAGAGATGCTGTTCCATGCGCGGAATAGAGCATGGATGCGTGGATGTAGGACAGGAATGTCTGGAGACGACTATTTACGGTCGCTCAGCGAGCCACGGCGCTTGCCTACAAACAGACCTTCAGGCAATCCTGTCAGCCATGCGCGACGAGCGACAATATGTGATCGCGGCCATCCGGTCTTTTCTGGACGGCTCAAACGGCAAGTGGGATTGGGACTGCTTCACCTCTGGCTCTCTTCGTAGCGCCAAATTGGATGAGCTTCGTCGTCGGGCGGCTGTAATCGATTTGCCGCTCAACATCGACGGGGAGGCGTCACTAAGGAATTGCTCGAAGAGGCAGAGCAGTTGGACGCCGATGGGATAGCAAAACGAAAGCCTTGGCGCGTCGAAATCGGGATGCTGTGCGGCGGCGTCTTGGGTGTCATATTATGGATGATTACCTTCGTGCCAGGCGGCGGCATCTTTCAGAATCTTCAGCTGATCATAAGCCCTGCCGCAGTTGGCGTTCTCGTTGTAATTCTGCGTAATCGTCGAGAAGAGGTTGGCTACTTCGATCCCGAAAATATCGAGCAGAACAGACAGGGGCGGGTTTAAAAACATTAACTGATGTCAAATGGCGTCATGAACCCGACCGTCCGCACTCCACCCTTCTCATCATTCCCGCGAAAGCGAGGACCCAACGCGCCTTGGGCATGCAAGGTGTAGGAGGGGAGATGGGTTCCCGCTTTCGCGGGAATGACGGGGTATAAAATGGGGCGGTGCTCTCTCCACACCATCTTGTCATCCCGGACTTGATCCGGGATCCCGCTGTCCTTCCAGCTTAGTTTAGCAAGGAAGCGAGACCACGGGTCCAGCCCGGGGTGTCGATGGCGATGTCCGCTTGCTACCGCTAGTCCCTATTAATATCGGCCGGAGCGGCTCAATCCAAATTCGGCCGCAGATAGCGCTCCGCTGTCGCCAGATCGATGCCGCGCCGCTGCGCATAATCCTCCAGTTGGTCGCGGCCCACGCGGGCTACGCCGAAATATTCCGCCTGGGGGTGGCCGAAATAGAAACCGCTGACCGCCGCCGTCGGCAGCATGGCAAAGCTTTCCGTCAGCGTGATGCCGGTCGCGTGATGGGCGTCGAGCATCTTGAACAGCATCGGCTTCAAACTGTGTTCCGGGCAGGCGGGATAGCCGGGCGCGGGGCGGATGCCGCGATACTGCTCCTTGATCAGCGCCTCGTTGGTCAACTGCTCGCCCTCCGCATAGCCCCACAGCGCAGTGCGGACATAATGGTGGAGGCGTTCGGCAAAGGCTTCGGCCAGGCGGTCGGCCAGCGCCTTGAGCAATATGTCCGAATAATCGTCGATCGCATTCTTGAAGCGGGCAAGGTGCGGTTCGATGCCGTGGATGCCGACCGCGAAGCCGCCGATCCAGTCGCCGTCATGGCTGATGAAGTCGGCCAGGCACATATTGGCGCGCCCCTCCCGCTTCTGGATCTGTTGGCGCAACATCGGCAGGCGGACATGGCTCTCATCGTCCATATGGACGATGATATCGTCCTCCTCGCGACGGCATGGCCAGAGGCCAGCGACGCCGCGCGCGGTCAGCCAGTTTTCGGCTATCACCTTATCCAGCATCGCCTGCGCGTCGTTGAACAGGCTGGTCGCGCTTTCGCCCACCACCTCATCGGTCAGGATCGCGGGATAATTGCCCGCCAGTTCCCAGGCGCGGAAGAAGGGCGTCCAGTCGATATACTCCCGCAGGTCCGCAAGGTCCCAGATGGGAAAACTGTGGACACCTGGCAGGCGCGGACGCGCGGGTTTCAGGCTCTCGTCGATCTCGAACGCATTGGCGCGGGCGTCCTCCAGGCTGACGAGGGCGCTCTGCCCCTTGTTGGCGCGGGCGACGCGGACATGTTCGTAATCGTCCTTGGTCTTGGTGACGAAATCGGTTTTCTGCGTGTCGCTAAGCAACGCCGTGGCGACGCCGACCGCGCGGCTGGCGTCCAGCACATGCACCACCGGCCCGGTAAAGGCAGGGTCGATGCGCAGCGCGGTGTGGACCCGCGAGGTGGTCGCGCCGCCAATCAGCAGCGGCATCGTCATCTCGGCGCGCTGCATCTCCTCGGCCACCGTCACCATCTCGTCGAGCGAGGGAGTGATAAGGCCGGACAAGCCGATCATGTCGGCGTCATTCTCGTTCGCGGCCTTGATGATGTCCTGCCAGGGAACCATGACGCCGAGGTCGATCACCTCGAAACCGTTGCACTGAAGCACGACGCCGACGATGTTCTTGCCGATGTCATGGACGTCGCCCTTGACGGTCGCCATGATGATCTTGCCCTTGCCCTTCGCGCCCGGCTCCTTCGCGGCTTCGATATAGGGGAGCAGATGGGCGACGGCCTTCTTCATGACGCGAGCGGACTTCACGACCTGCGGCAGGAACATCTTGCCGGATCCGAACAGGTCGCCGACGACGTTCATGCCGTCCATCAGCGGGCCTTCGATCACCTCGATCGGCTTGTCGGCGGACAGGCGGGCTTCCTCCGTATCCTCGACCACATACATGTCGATGCCCTTGACCAGCGCATGTTCGAGCCGTTTGGTCACGGACCAGCCGCGCCATTCCTCGGCCGCCTTCTCCGCCGCCGCGTCCGTGCCGCGATATTTCTCCGCGATCGCGACCAGCCGCTCGCCTGCATCGGGATCGCGGTTCAGCAGGACATCCTCGCACGCCGTGCGCAGTTCCGGGTCGATCGCGTCATAGACGTCGAGCTGCCCGGCGTTGACGATCGCCATGTCGAGCCCGGCGGGAATCGCGTGGTAGAGGAACACCGAATGCATCGCCCGGCGCACCGGCTCATTGCCGCGGAAGGAGAAGCTAAAGTTGGAGAGGCCGCCCGAGATGTGGACATGCGGGCAGCGCGCCTTGATCTCCTTGCACGCCTCGATGAAGTCGACGCCGTAATTATTATGCTCCTCGATCCCCGTCGCGACCGCGAAGATATTGGGATCGAAGATGATGTCTTCCGGCGGGAAGCCGATGCCCGTCAGCAGCTTGTAGGCGCGTTCGCAAATCTCGACCTTGCGCGCCTGCGTGTCCGCCTGCCCAACCTCGTCGAAGGCCATGACGACGACGGCTGCGCCATAGGCCATGACGCGGCGGGCGTGATAGAGGAACGCTTCCTCGCCCTCCTTCATGCTGATCGAGTTGACGATCGGCTTTCCCGACACGCATTTCAGGCCAGCCTCGATCACCGACCATTTGGAGCTGTCGATCATCACCGGCACGCGGCTGATGTCCGGCTCTGCGGTCATCAGCTTGAGGAAGGTGGTCATCGCCGCCTCGGCGTCCAGCAGGCCCTCGTCCATATTGACGTCGACGATCTGCGCGCCGCTCTCCACCTGCTCGCGGGCGATGTCGATCGCCTTGGCATAATCGCCGGCCATGATCAGCTTCTTGAACTTCGCCGATCCGGTGACGTTGGTGCGCTCGCCGATGTTGACGAAATTGGCGGTGGTGTTGGTGGTCATCTTCTTTTCTCACTCCCCTCCCGCTTGCGGGAGGGGTTGGGGGAGGGTCTGTCAGCCAAGGCGGGAGCGCACATGCCCTCCCCTAACCCCTCCCGCACGCGGGAGGGGGATATTCACGCCGCTATATGCATCGGCTCCAGCCCTGCAAGCCGCGTCACGACCGGCAGCTCCGGCACGACGCGCGGCTTCTGCCCGGCCAGCGCCTTCGCCACCGCGCCGATATGGGCTGGCGTGGTGCCGCAGCAGCCGCCGACCATGTTGACCAGCCCCTCGTCCACCCACTGGCTGATGAGCTTCGCCGTAGTCTCCGGCAGTTCGTCATACTGGCCAAGCTCATTGGGCAGGCCGGCATTAGGGTAAGCGAGGATCAGCGTGTCGGCATTCTTCGCCAGTTCGCTGAGGTACGGCCGCAGCAGGTCGGCCCCGAACGCGCAGTTCACCCCAATGGTCAGCGGCTTCAGGTGCCGCAGCGAATACCAGAAGGCGTTGACCGTGTGTCCCGAAAGGTTGCGGCCGGACATGTCGGTGATGGTGAAGGACAGCATCAGCGGCACGGAACGGCCCGACGCCTCCTCTGCCTCCCGCGCGGCCATGCCCGCCGCCTTGGCGTTGAGCGTATCGAAGCAGGTTTCGACGAGCAGGAAGTCCACGCCGCCCTCGATCAGCGCTTCGCACTGTTCGCGATACTGGTTCTTGAGGGTGTCGTAATCGACCTCGCGATAGGCGGGGTCGTTGACGTCGGGCGAGATGGAAAGCGTCTTGTTGGTCGGGCCGATGGAGCCGGCGACGAAGCGCGGGCGGCCGTCCTTCGCCGTGGCGGCATCACAGCATTTACGGGCGATCGCCGCAGCGGCGATATTCAGCTCCTTCACCAGATGCTCGCAGCCATAGTCGGCCATGGCAATGCCGGTGGAGCTGAAGGTGTTCGTCTCGATCATGTCCGCGCCGGCGTCTAGATAGGCGGTGTGGATCGCCTCGACGATGTCCGGCCGCGTCAGGCAGAGCAGGTCGTTATTGCCCTTCTGGTCCTTTGCCAGGTCGAGGTCGCCGCGATAGTCGGCTTCGCTCAGGCCATATTTCTGGATCGACGTGCCGTAGCCGCCGTCGAAGATCAGGATCTTTTCGGCGGCAAGCTGGCGGAATTGGTCTTCGGCGGTCATTATCTTGTACTCCGCATATTCTTTAAATGCCGTTCGTCCTGAGTAGGAGATTGAGCTTGTCGAAGGCTCCATATCGAAGGGCCCTTCGATACGCCATTTCGGCTTCGCTCAATGGCTACTCAGGACGAACGGAGGAAAATATCACGACACCACCTCAGGCGTTTGCGCGCCAACCTTCGGCCGCAATCCCAGCAGGTGGCAGATCGCATAGCTGAGTTCCGCCCGGTTGAGCGTGTAGAAATGAAACTGGCGCACCCCGCCCGCATAGAGCTTGCGGCACAATTCCGCCGTCAGCGTCGCTGCGACAAGCTGGCGCGCGCCGGGATGATCGTCCAGCCCCTCGAACAGCCGACCCATCCAGGAGGGAACCTCCGTATTGCACATAGCCGCCATGCGCAGTGTGCTGGCAAAGTTGGAGACCGGCATGATGCCCGGCACGATCTCCGTGCTGATCCCGGCGGCCGCCACCTTGTCGCGAAAGCGGAAGAAGGCCTCCGGCGTGAAGAAGAACTGGGTGATGGCGCGGGTCGCCCCGGCGTCGATCTTGCGCTTGAGGTTATCGATATCGCTCTGCGCGCTTTGCGCATCGGGATGGGTTTCTGGATAGGCGGCGACGGAAATCTCGAACGGATGCAGGCGGGTCAGGCCCTCCACCAGTTCGGCGGCGCCGGTGTAACCGTCAGGATGCGGCACGAACTTCGTACCCGCCTCGGGGGGATCGCCGCGCAGGGCAACGATATGGCGGACGCCCGCCTGCCAATAGGCGTCGGCGACCTCGGCGATCTCCGCCTTGCTGGCGGCGACGCAGGTCAGGTGCGCGGCGGCGGCAAGGTCCGTTTCCTTCGCGATCCGCGCCACGGTGTTGTGCGTCCGCTCCCGCGTCGAACCCCCAGCGCCATAGGTGACGGACACGAAGCGCGGGCCAAGCGGACCCAGCGTCTGGATGCTGTTCCACAGCGTCTCTTCCATCTTCTCCGTCTTGGGCGGGAAGAATTCGAAGCTGACCTGCGCATCACCCGACAGATCGGCAAACAGCGGCGCATCGAGCGCCCGCCGCGCCTCCTCAAGCTGGGACAGGGAAAAATTCATGCGCCAAGTCTTCCTTCCATCTGGCGTCCATCGATGGACAGGACACGCCCGCTGCGGCGGCGGCCAAGCCATAATGTCACGGTAAGTTCCCCGCCAGGCAGGGTCTGAGTGCGTTCCAGGTCAAGCCCGGCGGCGTCGAACCACCCGCCCACCTGATCGTCGGAAAAGCCGAGACGCGCATGCTGGTCGCGCACGCGCAGTTCCTCGCGCTCATGCGGCGCGAAATCGGCGATCAGCAGGCGGCCGTCCGTATCGAGGACGCGGGCGGCCTCCGCAATCACGGCCTCAGGCGCCTGGGCATAGTGCAGGACCTGATGCACGATCACCGTGTCCACGCTGTGGGGAGCCAATGGCAGGGCCATGAAGTCACCCATGACGAGGGCGTATTTTTCCGCGCCTTCATGCGGCAGCTTGGCGCGGGCTAGGCGAAGCATTTCCGGGCTGCGGTCGATCGCCGTGACCTGATCCGCATCGCCGCCGAACAGCTGGATCATGCGGCCGGTGCCGGTGCCGATATCGAGCAGACGCCCGATCCCTTCCCCCGACAGCAGCACCTGCATCGCGGATTCGACCTCCGCCTCCGGGAGATGGAGCGAGCGGATCGCATCCCATTCCCCCGCATGTTCGGCGAAATAGGCGTCTGCGGCGCGGGCGCGGTCATTGCGCACCTCGGTCAGACGGGCAAGGTCAGCCGCCTGCCACAGGGATTCGCTCTCTGACGGGGTGACGCGATCGAACAGGTCAAGGAAGGGCGCCACCGGCCCCTTGCGGTCGATCCGCAGGAACACCCAGTTCCCTTCCTTGCGTTTTTCGATAAAGCCGGCCTCGACGAGAATGCGGACATGGCGCGACACGCGGGGCTGGCTTTGCCCCACAACCTGCGCGATTTCGCCCACGGCCAGCTCCATCGCGCGCAACAGATGCACGATACGCAGCCGCGTCGGGTCGCCAAGGGCGCGGAATATGTCCAGGATCGGAGCCATCAAACCCATATAAAGATTTCTTTATATACGTCAATCGCAAAGACTTTCAAATGTTCGGCAAGACCAAGATGGTTAACACTGACCCAAGCGTTATGATTGCCATTGCCTTACTTCAATCAAAGCATTAGGAATGAAAGTGGCAGGCTTGACGGGGGTGAGCTGTTCTCCAAAGCATGCCTGCACCGGTTTTTCATCTTAGAGGGGTTTGCCCATGTCAAAGTCTATTGCTCTTTCGCTCGTTCTTGCCACGTCGCTCGGTCTGGCTGCCTGCTCGGGCGGCGCTGAGAATGCCGCTAACGCTGCGGCCAACGCTGCCGAGAGCGCATCGAATGCTGCAGACAACGCCATGGAAGCAGCCTCGAACGCTGCCGACAACGCCGCGAACTCGGCTGCTAACGCCAGCTCGAACGCAGCGAACGCGATGTAATTTCAGCTTTTGCTGAACGAGATTGGAGGGGTCGTCCGGGTTACCGGGCGGCCCCTTTATCTTTCCGGGGGTATGAAATGGGATCACGCAACCTATCATGGCGGCACGCTATCGCCATGCTCTGCCTGACCGCCGGACTCGCGGCGTGCGGCCAGAGCGAAGACGGGGTGGGCGGCGTATCCGCCAGCGAAGCCAGCGCGCTCAACAATGCGGCGGAGATGCTGGATAATCGCGGTGCGCTGCAAGCGGCGGACATCAACGCGCTGAACGATGCGAATGCCGTGGACGTGGACTAGAGTGAGATGACTTGACCTTGATCCGTTCGTCCCGAGCAAAGTCGAGGGACCTCGCGCGGTGCTTGCGTGTCTCGACTTCGCTCGACACGAACGGATTTTGGGATCCTATCCCGGGCCATTACGCTCTGAACCACGCGACAAAAAAGGCCGGCTCTTGCGAACCGGCCCTTCTGTTTTTCCTTAAGCTGCGAATTAGCAGCGGCTGTCGCTGCGATCGATCGCGCGGCCGGCCAGAGCGCCGACACCGGCGCCGACGACAGTGCCGGCGGTACGGTCGCCATAGCGGCCAACGACCTGGTTGCCGAGCAGGCCACCGGCGATCGCGCCGATGATCGTGCCGCCCGTACCGTTGTCACGGCAGCGATAGCCGCTGCGATAATAGCGGTCACCACGATTGTAGCTGTTTCCGCGATAGCCGCGGTCGTAGCCACGATAATCGCGATCATATCCACGATAGCCACGGTCATAGCCACGACCACCATAATAATCGCCGCGGTCATAACGGCCGTAACGATCATGGTCACGGGCGGCGGCTGGGGTGGCAGTCGCCGCGAAGGATGCAATGCCCATCGCGAGCGCTGCGCCCATATTGATCAACATAGACTTCTTCATGGCGTTGCTCCTTGCCAATCTCTTTCGAACGGGCCTTCGGGAGTGAAGTTCCTTTCGACTATGCCCTCCTTATGGACGAGTCGCTTTGAGCGGATGCTGAATGGCCATGACAGCCGCCGTTCAGTTATCCGCCGTTCATAAAAAGCGCGTGGAGTTGACCGGGCAAATCGCATATCGAGCGCCGACATGCGCCGTATCCTGCTGATCCTCGCGATATTCGTGGCCCTGCTGCCGCAACGGCACACGGCCAAGGACGATCCGGTCAAGGCGGGGCCGTTGCTGGTGACGGCGGAGCCCCTGCTGCTGAACGACAGCGACCCGGCGCAAAAATCGGTGGGGCCGCTGCGCTGGCTGGGCAGCTGGGCGATCCACAGCAAGCAGACCGATTTCGGCAGCATCTCCGCGATGCTGGTCCAGAACGACGGGTCGATACTGGGTCTGAGCGATTCGGGAACGCTGATGGGTTTCCATGTGGATGCCGCGGGCCGCACGGATGGCGGCCGTCCCTTCATCGCGCCCCTGCCGATCCAGCCGGCAGAACGCGACTGGCCATCCTGGCGGTGGGACTCGGAGTCGATGGTGCATGACCCCGCCACCGACCGATATTGGGTGGGCTTCGAGCTGCAGAACCGAATATGCCGCTATTCCCCCGGCTTCGCGCGGGTGGAAAGCTGTGTCTTCTGGCCGGAGATGGCGTGGTGGCCCAAGACGGGCGGGCCGGAGGCCATGGCGCGGCTGGCCGACGGACGCTTCCTGGTCTTTTCCGAAAAAGCCGAGGGTCAGGATGGCGGCAAGGACCTGCTGCTGTTCCAGGGCGATCCGGCGGACCCGGACACCCCGCATCCCGTCCGCATGACCTATCGCCCGCCGCAGGGCTATGTGCCGACAGACGCGCTGCCACTGGGCGGCAACCGGCTGCTGGTGCTCAATCGCCGGGTAACGATGTATGAGGGATTCACCGGGTCGATCGCCATGGTCGAGATGCCGAAACTGAAGGCCGGGGCGCTCCTTGTGGGCAAGCAGATCGCCCGGCTGGCCCCGCCGCTGGTGGCGGACAATTATGAGGCGCTGGCGCTCTCCTGGGAGCATGGCCAGCCCGTGCTGTCGGTGATGTCCGACGACAATTACGAATTCTTCCAGCGCACCTTGCTGGTAAAGTTCGCGCTGCCGCCGGAGTGGCTGCATTAGCGCGCGAGCGCGCTTTGTTATCCCCCGTTCGGGCTGAGCTTGTCGAAGCCCTGCCCTTCCTTCGAACAGAAGTGCAGCCCTTCGACAGGCTCAGGGCGAACGGTTTCTGAGGTTCCCAATATCCGAAGCACAAGAAAAAAGCGGCCCATTTAGGCCGCTTCCTTCAATCAGCAGGCGTTGCGCGCTCAGGCGGCGACGGCGAGCTTCTTCTTGATGTCGCGCTTCAGGCGGCGAGCCTTCAGCGAGAGCTGATCGTCACCGGTCTTCAGCAGCCAGTTGTCCAAACCGCCGACATGCTCGACCGAACGCAGGCCATGGGTCGAAACCCGCAGCTTCACGCCCTGCTCCAGAGCCTCGGAGATCAGCGTCACGTTCTGCAGGTTGGGCAGGAACACGCGCTTCGTCTTGTTGTTCGCGTGGGAAACATTGTGTCCCACCTGACGGGTCTTGCCGGTCAGCTCGCAAATGCGCGACATAAAAGATCAGCCTTGTAGTTCGGGTTTGTCCGGAAAGCGGCGCGGATAGCGAGAATCGCCCTGCGCGTCAACCCGCCAACGCACCTTGCCAACGCGAAGAGGCGCAAAGATCGGTGCGGTAGCGCAACCATTTCCGCGACCCACGCGTTTGCTTGTCCGATAGAGTATCGAGGAGGTCAAGATGGTTCGGTTTCTGGGAGGCCTGTTATTGATAGGCCTGATTCTCGTGGGCACGGCGTTCGCGTTCGGGCTGATCAAGGTGCAGCAGACGCAGGACGCCTCGACGCCCAAGATCGCCGTGCAGCCTGGCACCCTGCCGCAATATAAGGCCGATGTCGTGAAGGTGAAGGTCGGGACCAAGGACGAAACGGTCAAGGTGCCGACCGTGGACGTGCAGAAGCCCGAATAAGCCACGCAGCTTGTCCGAAGCGCCGCGGGGCGGGTAAGGCGATGGCCATGCCCGCCTTTCCCCTGCCCGATCCGATGCGCCGCGCGCTGGACCTTGCCCGCGCGGCGGAGGCGGCCGGAGAAGTGCCAATTGGCGCGGTCGTCGTGAAGGACGGGCGAATCATCGGTGAAGGCGAGAATCGCAACCGGCGCGACAATGACCCCACCGCCCATGCGGAAATGGTGGCGATTCGCGCAGCCGCGTCGGCTCTAGGCGATTTCCGGCTGGCGGGATGCGACCTTTGGGTGACGCTGGAGCCCTGCCCCATGTGTGCGGGAGCGATTTCCCACGCCCGGATCGCGCGGCTCTACTACGGAGCCGAGGACCCGAAGGGTGGCGCGGTCGACCATGGCGCGCGGATCTTCGCGCAGGCGGAATGCCTCCATCGGCCAGAGCAGTATGGCGGCATCGGCGCTGATGAAGCCGCAGGGCTATTGCGCGGCTTTTTCGCTGCCCGCCGCTGAATAATCGATTCGGTACAGGGTATAGGGCAGCGTCAGCCCGGTGCGCAGATGCACAGCCGACAGCCATGCCGGAATTTTGCCCCGCATCAACTGGGCGTAGAAGCCCTTCGGACTGCGCGACTGATAGACGGTGCCCTCCGGGAAGCTCGGGCAGACGAGCAGATAGCGGGCATTGTGCGACCTTGCGATCGGCCGGAAAGCATCCGGCGGCCCGTCAAAGGCGTGGTGGATGTCCAGGATCGCCTTGGCATTGCGATGATAGGGGCCGGCAAGGGCGCTGTGGTGGGTGGTGGCCAGCAGGCGCGGCCCCAGGTCCACCATCGTGAAGATGACCGCCGGGGGAAGCTGGTTGAGCACCTCCAGCGCGGGGAGCGTGCGGCACCGGCCGTTCGCCTTCCTGATCGCCTCCCGGCGCAGCTTCACGATCGGGCGGGTCCCGACGACCTTTTCCTCCATGATATCCGCGATCAGCATATTGGCGCGCGGATAGAGCGGATAGGCAAGCAGCACCGCCGCGACCAGAACGACGGCGACGACGCCCGCCGCTTTTCCGATGCGGCCACCCTTCCGGATCGTCATGACCGCAACCCAGGCAGCCCAGGCGACGGCGGGAATGGCCAGAAGCTGCGCAGCAGGTCCGGCGCGCAGCTGCCAGAAAAGCAGCCCGAAGGCGACCAGCGTCATGATCGAGACCGCCGCCCAGGCCCACAGCCGCTCCTTGTCGCGCCGGGCGGACCAGCAGCCGAAGGCGGAGGCGACAATGGCGATCACCGGCAGGGCCAGCAGCGGCAGAGCGACGCTGCGGGACTGGACGGTGATCGGCTTGGCTTCCCTTATGTTCGCCAGCCAAAGCTTTTCCAATTCCGGGGAAATCTGATAGGCGCCGGTCAGGCATTGGGGCCAGTTGAGCCAGGCGAACAGGCCCACCGCGCCGCCGACGATGACGCCCGCCCCCAGACGCATCTGCCACGATCGCAACGGCAAGAGGGTCAGCAACAGCATGCCGCCGGCCGCCATCCCCAGGATCGCAACCCAGATCGGCGACAGCGCATCGCACATCGGCTGGCGATTCGCGTAGCTGGCAAAGAGCAGGAAGGAGAGGCAGATCGCCCCGCCAAGGCTGAGCGCATAGGGACGCATCCGCGCGACCGCCTCTTCGTCGAACACCCAACGCAGGGCGATCAGCGCCCCGGCGGCGGCCATATAGACGATCATCTCCATGCCGATCGCGATCGACAGGGCGCTCGCGACGCCCGCAATGACGCCGCCCCGCGCCCGCTTCGTATCCAGTAATCCGGCGATCATCGTCGCCGTCAGCGCCAGTTGCCAGCCATGATGGTCGACCCGCAGCGGCATGAACATGCCAAGGCCCATCTGCGCCGCCAGCGGCATCAGCGCCGCGATGATCCACGCGTTGCCGCGAACCAGTCGCCGGACGATGAACCCCAGACTGAGCATCAGCAGGAAAAGCGGCAGCAGCGGCGCGATGGCGCAGGCCAGCCGATCCGCCATGCCAACACCCACAAAGGGGCGGAAGAACAGCATCAGACCCGCGATCGGCAAGTCGACAAGGCGCGACCAGTGGATATTCGCGCCGCCCGGCGGGTCCAGCCGATACTGGCGCAGGTCATACCAGCCCTGCCCCGCCAGCCAGTCCTTCACCTGCACATAACGGATATTGTCGTCCGTATCGCCCAGTGCAAACCACTCGATCGCCGGCCAGCGCACCTTCAGGAAATAGACCACAAGGCCGACCCACAGGGCGAAGGTCGTCCACTTCCAGTTGGCATAAACCCAGTCGGACAGGTCCGCCATGACAGGCGCGGCGCGGGTGCGCAGCGTTCCGAACATTCTCTTGCCGCTTTCCAACCTCATCAGCGCGGATTAGACCAGCCGTGGCAAAGCGCAACGGGAACTCATGAAAATCATCGACGGCCTACGGGCGCCCTCCGCCCGCCACCGGGCGCTGTTCTGGCAGATCGTGCGCTATGGCGTGACCGGTGTGGCAGTCACCGCCGTACAGGCCGTGATATACTGGCTACTCGCAACCCATGCCGGCTTCCATGTGCAGGCCGCCAATCTGTGCGGTTATCTGGTGGCGGTGGGTGTCGGCTATCTGCTGCACGGCCAGTTCACCTTTCGCGGCCATGGCGGCCGTGACCGACCGGCGGCGCGGGGCATCCGCTTCGCGATGGTGTCGCTCGTCAGCCTGGGACTGAATGCGATCTGGGTCTGGCTATGCGTGACGGTCGCGGGATGGCCGACATGGTCGCCAATCCCGGCGATGTTCTTCGTAACCCCGGCCATCGTCTTCGTCCTGAACCGGCAATGGGTGTTCCGGTAGAGGCAGTCACGCCGCCGCTGCGGCGTCCAGTTGATCCGGGGTAGCCTTCGCATCGCGACGCGCGGTCATGGTCACGCCCGCCGACGCCAGGATGATCGTGCCGATGGCGACCCATTGCAGCAGCGACAGATGCTCCCCCATCAGCAGCAATCCCATGATCGCACCGACAGCCGGCTCTGCGCTGACGAGGATGCCGAACACCTGCGCGCGCAGGCGGCTGAGCGAGAACATCTCCAGCGAATAAGGCAGCGCGCTGGACAGGATGGCAACGCCCAGGGCTGGCCCCCATATGGCAGGCTTCACAAGGGCCGCGACCCCCGCATGGGCAATGCCGATGGGCAGGACCACTATGGCGCCCACCAGCGTGCCCAGTGCCGCCGCCTGCACCCCATGGTCGGCTCCGGCCCGCTTGCCAGCAACGATATAGATCCCCCAGCATACACCCGCCGCGAGCGCCAGAAGCGCGCCGTGCGGATCGATGGCGGTCGAGGTCTTGCGCAGGGGCAACAGCAGGGCAAGCCCGGCCACGGCCAGCACGATCCAGAGAAAGTCGATCCGCCGCCGCGATGAGAGGATCGCCACGGCCAGCGGCCCGGTAAATTCGATCGCTATCGCGATGCCGAGCGGGATCGTCTTGAGCGAAGAATAGAAGCAGAGGTTCATGACCCCCATCGCGACGCCATAGACCAGCACCGGCCGCCAGTTGTCCGCAGTCAGCCGGACACGCCAGACGCGCAGGATCAGGCCAAGGACGAGCGCACCCAGCGATAGCCGCAATGCCGTCGTCCCCTCCGCCCCCACCACTGGGAAAAGCAGCTTGGCAAGCGACGCACCGCCGGTCAGCGACACCATCGACAGGAACAGCGCGCCGACAGGCACAAGAGGGTTGGAGACCGGCTGGTCGCTGCGGAAGGACATGAACCGCCCTTAGAGGTTTTCCAACACAAAGATAACCGTTCGTGCTGAGTAGAGACTGAGCGAAGTCGAAGGCTCGTATCGAAGCATGCTATCTAGGCGCAGATCCTTCGATACGTCACTTCGCCCAGCTCAGTGACACTCAGGACGAACGGGAATACTGACAATAAGGGATATAGATCAGGCCATCGCCTTCTCCGCCTGCTTCCAGGCCAATTCCATCAGTTCGGGGATCACCTTCACACGCTCCTTCGCCTGTTCCGACGACGCCGTGCCGCGAATGACGCGGCCCTTGATGCCGTGGAAGATGGCGGCGATGCGGAAGAAGTTGAACGCCACGTAGAAGTCATACCCCGGCATGGACGCACGCCCCGTGCGCGCGCAATAGGCGGCGAGATAGTCCTCCTCGCTCGGGATGCCGAGCGCCGCGATATCCGCGCCGCCGAGGCCCGCAACGATATAGGGCGGCATGCGGTACATCATCGCATTATAGGCAAAGTCCGCGCCGGGATGGCCGAGCGTCGACAGTTCCCAGTCCAGCACCGCCAGCACCTTCGGCTCCGTGGGATGGAAGATCATGTTGTCGATGCGGAAGTCGCCATGGGTGACGCTGGTGGCGTCGTCATCGGCCGGGATATTCTCCGGCAGCCACGCGATCAGGCGATCCATGTTCGGATCGCGCCCCGCGTCGGCATCCTCCAGATACTGCTTCGACCAGCGACCGATCTGTCGATCGAAATAATTGCCCGGTCGGCCATAGTCGCCAAGGCCAACGGCTTCATAATCGACCATGTGCAACTGGGCCATCGTCGCGTTCATAGCGTCAAAGATCGCCGCGCGTTCGGCATCGGGCACGCCCGGCACGGTCGCATCCCAGAAGATGCGCCCCTCGACCATGTCCATGACATAGAACCAGGTGCCGATGACGCTGTCTTCGGTGCACAGGCCATAGACATGAGCGACCGGGAAGTTCGCCTTCTCAAGGCCGATCAGCACCTTCGCCTCGCGCTCGACCGCGTGGGCGCCCTTCAACAATTGCCCGGGCGGCTTGCGACGCAGGACATAGCTCTTGCCCGGCGTCACCAGCTTGTAGGTCGGGTTGGATTGCCCGCCCTTGAACTGCTCGACGGTTAGCGGGCCGCCGAAACCCGCGACATTGTCCTGCATCCACGCAGCCAGCGCTGCTTCGTCGAAAGCATAGCCCTCGCGCACCGCCGTGGTGCCGACATTGGCGTCGACCGAAGCGCTCATGCCGGGTAGGCCTTCAGGAAATCACGCTTAACCTTCTTGGCGAGGCTCCATTTGTGGACCTCGGTCGGGCCATCATAGATGCGGAATGCGCGGATCTCGCGAAATACCTGCTCGACGATTGTATCGCCCGTGACACCCGTTCCGCCCATGATCTGCACGCAGCGGTCGGCGATCCGCATCAGCGCTTCCGACACAGCGACCTTCGCCATGGAGCTTTCGGCCGTGCCCAGCGATCCCGTGTCCAGCACTCCGGCGCACCAATCGATCATCAGTTCGCTCTGCTGGAGGTCGATCAGATTCTCGGCCAGCATGAAGCCGACGCCCTCATGGTCGACCAGCAGTTTGCCGAACGCCATGCGCTTACAGGCATAAGCCGTCGCGATTTCGTTGGCGCGGATGCACGCACCCAGCCAGCGCATGCAGTGCGACAGCCGCGCCGGGGACAGACGGATTTGCGCATATTGGAAACCCTCGCCGCTATGCCCCAGCATCTGATCGGCCGGCACGCGCAGATTGTCGATGGTCAGGACGGAATGGCCGCCGGGCATCGAACTGTCGATGGTGTCGAGCACCCGATCGATGTGGATCGCCGGGTCGGGCAGATCGACGAGGAACATGCAGGCGCCGTCGGCCGACTTCGCCATGATGATCCCGACCTTCGCGCCGTCAGCGCCTGTGATGAACGCCTTGCGGCCGTTGATGACCCAGTGATTGCCATCCTGCACGCAAGTCGTCTGCATCATCGAAGGATCGGACCCCGCGCCGCCTTCCGATGCGGGCTCGGTCATGAAGAAGGCGGAGCGCGCTTCACCCGCGACCATCTGCTTTAAAAAGCGGTCCTTGAGTTCCGGCGAACCCACCTTGCCGAGAAGGTACATATTGCCCTCGTCTGGGGCCATGGTGTTGCATGCCAGCGGCCCCAGCGGCGACAGGCCGGACTTGATCAAGACCTTTGCGGTCTCACGCTGCGACAGATGCGACCCGTCGGACAGAATATGGGGGGTCAGAACCCCGGCCTCGCGTGCCTTGGCGCGCAACGCCTGGACGAACTCATCGCTCGGCCCATGGCTGCTGCGCGGGGCAGCCTGCTCATGAGGAATCACAACGTCCCGGACAAACGCTTCAACCCGGGCGGCAATCTCCGCCGTCCGCTCCGCACCAACTCCTGCCATGATATTCTCCCTTTTACCGTGGCGCCATGCGAATCGCACCGTCGAGACGGATCGTTTCCCCGTTCAACATCGGATTGGCGATGATGCTTTCCACTAGTTTTGCATATTCTTCCGGCCTGCCCAAGCGGCTAGGATGCGGAACCTGTGTGCCCAAACTATCTTGCGCGGCCTGCGGCAGGCCCATCAGCATGGGCGTCAGGAAAATTCCCGGCGCTATGGTCATGACGCGAATCTTGTGCTGCGCAAGGTCGCGCGCAACCGGCAGGGTCATGCCCACGACACCACCCTTCGATGAGGCGTAGGCCGCCTGCCCGATCTGCCCATCATACGCCGCGACGCTCGCTGTGTTCACGATCACGCCCCGTTCCTCGCCGACCGGATCGGCGGCGGCCAGACGTGCCGCGAAGCGCGAAATCATCAGGAATGTGCCGATCAGGTTGATCTCGATCGTCCGGCGATAGGCGTCGATGGCGTGCGGCACATTTTCCTTGCCGACCGTCTTGATCGCCGGAGCGACGCCCGCGCAGTTGACGAGGATGCGGGCAACGCCATGCTTGGTCTGCGCGGCATCGATGGCGGCATCAACACTGGCCTCGTCAGACACATTCGCCTTTACGAAGATGCCGCCGATCGCCTTTGCATGCGCCTCGCCCGCTTCCTCGTTAAGGTCGAAGATCGCGACCTTCGCGCCATTGTCCGCGAGCATCTTGGCCGTCGCGCCGCCAAGGCCCGACGCGCCGCCCGTCACAATGGCGGCCACATCCTTCAATTCCATATCATCCTCCCCAAGCCGATCAGGCCTTCAGGCCAGTTCGAGCGCGATAGCCGTGGCTTCGCCACCGCCGATACACAGGCTGGCGACACCTTTCTTGCCGCCGCGATTTTCCAAAGCCGCAATCAGCGTGGCCATGATCCGCGCACCGGACGCGCCGATCGGATGGCCCAGCGCCGTCGCACCGCCATTCACATTGATCTTGTCGTCGGGAATCGCGAGATCCTTCGCTGCGATCATCGCGACTACCGCAAAGGCTTCGTTCACCTCAAACAGATCGACGTCGGCCACGTCCCATCCCGCCTTGTCCAGCGCCTTGCGGATTGCAGGCACGGGGGCGGTGGTGAACAGCGCCGGCGCCTGGGCGTGCGCGGCTGTCGCCACGATCCGCGCCACGATGGGCAGGCCCAGTTTTTTCGCCACGCTCTCACGGGTCATCAACAGGGCGGCCGCGCCGTCGGAGATGGACGACGCATTCGCCGCCGTGATCGTGCCGCCCTTAACAAAAGCGGGCTTCAGCGACGGAATCTTCTCCGGCTTCGCCTTCCCCGGCTGCTCGTCAGTGTCTATAATCGTGTCGCCGCCGCGACCGGAGACCGTGACCGGCGTCACTTCCTTTGCGAATGCTCCACTGGAAATCGCCGCATTGGCGCGCTCCAGCGACCGGATGGCGTAAGCGTCCTGCATTTCTCGTGTGAACTGATAATCGCGCGCCGTATCCTCGGCGAACACGCCCATCGCCTTACCCGGCTCATAGGCGTCCTCAAGGCCGTCCATCATCATCGTGTCGATGATGCGGTCATGACCGATCCGCGCGCCGGAGCGGTGCTTGGGCAGCGCATAGGGCGCATTCGTCATGCTTTCCATGCCACCGGCGATCACGACATCGGCCGTTCCGGCCGATAGAGCCTCATAGGCCATGATCGCTGCCTGCATGCCCGATCCGCACATCTTGTTGACGGTCGTGGCTTCTACCGATTCCGGCAGTCCAGCGCCGAGCGCCACCTGCCGTGCAGGCGCCTGGCCGAGACCGGCGGGCAGAACGCAGCCCATATAGATGCGATCGATGGCATCGGGAGACACACCCGAACGGTGAACCGTGGCCTTGACTGCGGTCGCGCCCAGATCAGTGGCCTTCACGCCAGCGAGCGCGCCCTGGAAACCGCCCATGGGCGTTCGGGCATAGCTTACGATGACTACAGGATCGGCGGACATGGGAGTCTCCTTTATCGCCCCTCAACCAAACACGGCACGGGGGCCTTCTGCAATTTTCCTACTCATGAGTAGATTGCATATTGAAAAGTAGAATGTCAATATGCCGCGATGCCTTCGCAGACGCCCGATAGAGAGATCAAGGACCGCGCCTCCCCTTTCCGCAGCAAGGAAGAGCGTGCGCTGGATCGCGACCAGAAAAGGGAGGCCGTGCTGCGCGCCGCGGTGCGGATGTTCAACGCGCGCGGTTTCCACGCCACGTCGCTGGACGATGTCGCCGCCAGCCTGAACATCAGCAAGCCGACCATCTATTATTATCTGGGCAACAAGGACCAGGTTCTGCTGGAATGCGTGACGCGCGGCCTGGGCGAACTGGCCGAGGCGGCGGAACGCGTGCGGGAGGCGGAAGGGTCTGGCCTGGACCGGCTCCGCGCTTTTTTGTTGCTGTACGCAAAAGTGAATATGGATGACTTCGGGCGGTGCGTTGTTCGAACGGGCGACGAATATCTCGTGCCGAAGAACGCCGCGCAGTTCCGGACGCTTAAACGCCGGATCGACGGCGTTCTGCGCACGATGATAGCCGAGGGTATCCGGGACGGGTCAATCAGCGACGGTGATGTGAAGATGATCGCCTTCACGCTGGCCGGCGCATTGAACTGGCCGGCACGCTGGCATGATCCGGCGGGACCGGACAGCCCCGATCAGATCGCCTCGTCTATGGTCGAGATATTGACGGCCGGCCTGGCCCCGCGCGCCGGATGTGCGTCAGCCTAGGCTCTGGCACGCCCCGTTGCGTGCATGGCCCAGGTGACGCTGATGACAACCAGCGCGCCGACTGCCTGGTGCAGCGCCGCCAATGGCAGCGCGATGCCGCTTATGACCGTGGAAATCCCTAGGAGGATCTGCGTGCCCAGCGCGGCATTGATGGCAATCGAAGCGCCCCGCGCACCTGCCTTCTTGGCGCGACGTGCAAGCAGGATCAGCGCAACCGCCGCCACCCATGCCCACCAGCGATGTATGAAGTGGACGAGATAGGGATCGCTGCTGACCGTCGCCCATAGTGAGCCAAGCCATTGCACACCTTCGGGGAAAAGATGGTCATTCATTAGCGGCCAGGTGTTGGACACATAGCCCGCGTCCAGCCCGGCCGTGAATGCCCCGAACAGCAACTGGATCGCAAGGATGAGCGCCACGCCAATCGAAAAACCGCTGAAGCGCGCGGGTCGGGCTGCTGGATCTCTGGCCAGCATGCGCAGATCGAGCGCCGTCCACACCAGCCCGGCGATGATGAAAAGCGCCGTCAGCAGATGCACCGCCAGCCGATAATGGCTGACATCTGTCCGATTGACGAGCCCCGATGCGACCATCCACCAGCCGATAGCCCCCTGCAGACCACCCAGCATCAGCAGCGCGACCAGCCGCCAGCCGTAGCCTTTGGGAATTGCTCGCTGGATCGCAAACCACAACAGCGGCAGGGCGAACGCCAGGCCTATCAACCGTCCGAGCAACCGGTGCGTCCATTCCCAGAAGAAGATGAACTTGAACGCCGACAGGCTCATACCCCGGTTGATCTCCTTATATTCGGGGATTTGCTGATATTTGTGGAAGGCGTCGAGCCACTGCGCCTCCGTCAGTGGCGGGATGGCGCCCGTCACCGGCTTCCACTCCGTGATCGACAGGCCAGACTCCGTCAGGCGCGTGATGCCGCCCACAACGAGCATGGCGAAGACCAGCGCGGCCACGGCGAAAAGCCAGGTGGCGATAGCGCGGGGGCGGGCTGCGGTCGGAAAGGTGGACATTCGCGCCTATTGCGCCCGGCAGCGCCCACTTTCAAGCTGGACCGATTGCCCCATTTCACCACGCAGGATTGTTGCGCCGCAGCAACAGGTTGTCGCAATTGCGATAATCCGATGGACTTATGAGCATTAACCAATTGTCAGAATGACGCAGTGGCGTAACATCCCCGCAACAATTGCAAAAATTGGGGACCCTCATGAAACTGAAATCCATCCTACGGTGTAGCGCAGTTGCGTCTGCTCTTGTGCTGTCCAGCGGCGTCGCACTGGCGCAGACCGACGCGCCGGCCGCCGACGAAGGCGAAGCGATCATCGTCACCGGCTCGCGCATCCGCCAGGACCCGCTGAACCAAAGCTCGCCGGTCGTTACGGTCGATCAGACGGCGCTGCAGCGCACCGGCCTGTCGGCGGTCGCCGACGTGCTTCAGCGCCTGCCCAGCGCCAGCGGCGGTTTGAACAGCAAGGTCAACAACAGCGGCAATATCGGCAACCCGCCAGACGGCGGCGGCGTCGGCGCAGGTTCGGCGGAAATCGATCTGCGCTACCTGACCGCCAAGCGTACCCTCGTCCTTGTCGACGGTGTCCGCTTCGTCAACGGCACCTCGGGCAGCGGCATTCCCTCGACCGTCGATCTCAACACGATCCCGGCGAACATGATCGAGCGCATCGAAGTACTGCAATCCGGCCAGTCGCCGCTTTACGGCTCGGACGCGCTTGCCGGCGTGGTCAACATCATCACGAAGGCGACTCAAAAAGGTCTGCAGGCATCCGCGCAGTTCGGCACGTTCCGCGCCGGTGACGGCCACACGCAGGACTATCAGCTAAGCTACGGCTTTGGCGGCCCAACCACGAGCATCGTCATCGGCGGCAGCTATGTGAAGCAGAACGCAGTGCGTACACGCGACCGCGCCCTCTCCTCCTTCCCCAATCCCGGCCAGACGAGCTGCAGCAATGGCGGCGGCGGTTGCTCCAGCGCGACGCTGAACGGCTTCATCGATCTGGGTACGGGCGATGTACTGACCGTGAAATCTCCGGTCCTGACCGGCGCTGCTCCCCGCTACGATGCGACGGATCCGACCGGCCCGAACAGCGATTTCAAGGCGCTGACCACCGAAGACCGCTTCAACTTCTCGCCCTATAACTATTTCCTGACGCCGTCGGAGCGTTACGGGATGTTCATCAGCGCGAAGCAGGAACTGAGCGACAGCGTCAATTTCCGCGCCAAGCTGGTGTATAACCGCCGCAATTCCCAGAATCAGGCAGCGTTCCTGCCGCTGTTCGTCGGTCCAGACGCCGGCAACGGCAACCTGCTCGACACCATCTCGATCGATGCGACCAATCCTTACAATCCCTTCGGCTATACGCTGTCGTCGGGCGCTGACGGGTCGACGCCGACCTATTCGACCGTCCGTCGCCGCCTGATCGAAGCCGGTCAGCGCACCTACACCCAGCGTGTCGACACCATGTCGGCAACCGCTGGCCTCGACGGCTCGTTCGATATCGGCAGCCACAAATGGTATTGGGATGCAACCGCCGTTATCGGCTTCAACGACGCCCACCAGACCTTCACCGGCAACATCAACGCCGCGAAGCTCGCCCAGGCGCTCGGCCCGGTGTCGGGTTGCACCGATCCTTGCGTGCCATTCAACATCTTCGGCGGCCAGGGTTCGGTAACGCCGGCGATGCTGGCGTTCGTCGGCTTTGACGAAAAGGACAAGAGCAGCCAGTCGCTTCAGGACTACACCGCCAACCTGAGCGGCGACCTGTTCGACCTGCCGGCCGGCCCCGTAGGCGTCGCGATCGGTTACGAGCATCGCTATCAGAAAGGCACCTTCGATCCAGATCCCGTGATCGTGGCCGGTCTTGGTGCGGACATTCCGGCCCAGCCCGCAGAAGGCAAATATAATTCGGACGAAGTCTATGCCGAAGTCCGCGTTCCTCTTCTGAAGGATACGCCGTTCTTCCATTCGCTCGATCTGGATGGCGCGGTCCGGCACTCGAACTATTCGACCTCGGGTAGCAACACTTCGCTGACAGGCACCGTGCTGTGGAAGCCATTCGCAGACCTGCTGCTGCGCGGGTCCTATGCAGAGGGCTTCCGCGCCCCGAGCATTGGCGAACTGTTTGGCGCCGCATCGCGCAGCGATGCGCCGATCAACGACCCCTGCACCAGCGCAACGGGTGGGCAGTTCAATACCAACCCGACTGTCCGGACGAACTGTATCGCCAACGGCGTTCCCGCCGACGGCAGCTATGACGAGCCGACCGGCGGTCAGCTCGGCGTGCTGACCGGCGGCAACAGCGCGCTAAAGCCGGAAACCTCCAAGACCTATCTGCTCGGCGCGGTATATAGCCCCAGCTGGGCGCGGGATGGCGGTTTCGCAAGCCAGCTCAGCCTGGAAGCCAACTTCTACGACATCACCGTCAGCAACGCGATTTCCAACATCGCGCCGCAGGCCACACTGTCGCGTTGCGCCCTGCTCGCCGATGCCCTCAGCTGCGCTTCGGTCATCCGCGTCGCCAGCGGCAACATCTCTCGGATCAACGGCGTGCTGCAGAATATCGGCAGCATCAAGACCCGCGGCATCGACATGACGTTCAACTACCGCACGCCGGAAACGTCGGTCGGCAGCTTCGGCCTGGCGGTCAACGGCAACTATCTGCTGAAATATACCGAGACCTTCCCGAGCGCGACGGGCTTCGCCACGACCAACTATCGCGGCACGACCCGTGGCTTCCCTGATCAGTCCTACCCCAAGTTCAAGGGCAATGCGGTCATCGACTGGAACCTGGGCGATTTCTCCGCCTCGTTCACCGGCCGCTATATCAAGGGCGTGTCCGAGACCGGCGATTTCGAAGGCCTGAAGCTGAAAAATCGCTTCTATGGCGATGTCCAGCTGATCGTGTCGCCTTCGTGGATGGATCACAAGACGGCTCTGACGATCGGCGTCAACAACGTCTTCAATCAGGGTCCGCCCCCGTGCTTCTCCTGCACCGGCGCGAACTTCGATGCGACGACGTACGACGTCCCAGGCCAGTTCGGTTACCTCCGTCTGTCCTACAAGATGTAAGATTGTTCGGCGCGGCGCCCTCATCAGGCGCCGATTGCCGGATTACCCCTTAGGCGTTAGAGAGCCCGGGCGAGCGTTTACCGTTCGTCCGGGCTTCTCTTTTTCCCGCCAAGGATTTTGCCATGTTCCGTCAGATCACCGACAGCTTCTTCGTTTCGCCCCAGATCACGGTCGATGATGTGGCGCAGGCGAAAGAGATGGGCGCGGTGATGATCATCAACAACCGCCCCGAAGGCGAAGAGGCCAGCCAGACCCCGGCGGAGGATATCGAAGTCGCTGCGCGCGCGGCCGGGCTGCTCTATGCGGCGGTGCCCGTGACCCATGCGGGCTTTTCGCCATGGCAGCTGGACGGCATGGATGAGGCGCTGGCCAAGGCCGGCGAAGGCAAGGTGCTGGCCTATTGCCGGTCCGGCACGCGCAGCACGCTGCTCTGGGCGCTGACCCGCGCCCGGCACGGTCATGATCCCGAGGCGCTGTCGAAAAAGGCGGCGGCGGCGGGATATGATCTCTCGCCCATCCGGCAGATCATGGATGCCCTGGCCGCAGAGGCGAAGTAAACGCTTTCCCAATCCTGAAATGACTTGCGCCTAACGCGCCACATGCGTTTTCCGGCATCGCAAGTGCAGGAATAACAATCGCATAACGCCCGTGCCGCCCTTGAGGCGGGGATATCCCCCGCCTATCTGAAATGCTTATTTTGCAGCGCAGCAAGAAGGCCCGATGACCTCCAGCAAATCCGCCGTCCATCCCGGCCTTGTCATGTTCGCGCTTGCCATGGGCGGGTTTGCGATCGGCACGACCGAATTCGCTGCCATGAGTCTCGTCCCCTATTTTGCGCCGGGCCTGGGCATCGATGCGCCAACAGCGGGGCATGTCATCAGCGCCTATGCGCTGGGTGTAGTGGTTGGCGCGCCGATCGTCGCCGTGCTCGCGGCGCGTCTGCCCCGTCGCACCCTGCTGATCGGCCTGATGGCGATGTTCGCGCTGGGCAATGCGCTCAGCGCCGTCGCGCCGACCTATCATTGGATGCTGCTGTTCCGTTTTCTGAGCGGCCTGCCCCACGGGGCCTATTTCGGTGTGGCCGCCCTCGTGGCAGCAGGGCTGGTGCCGCCCAACCGCCGGGCGCAGGCCGTCGCCCGCGTCATGGCCGGCCTGACGATCGCCACGATCATCGGCGTGCCAGTCGCCAACGGGCTGGGGCAGGCGATCGGCTGGCGCTGGGGCTTCGGGATCGTCGCCGTGCTGGCGCTTCTGACCGCCCTTCTCGTCTGGCTCTTCGCGCCCCGCGATCCTGCGCCCGCAGACGCCAGCCCCCTGCGCGAACTCGGCGCGCTGCGGCGGCGGCAGGTGTGGCTGACGCTCGGAACCGGCGCGATCGGCTTTGGCGGGCTGTTCGCGGTCTATACCTATGTCGCCTCGACGATGCTGGAGGTCACCGGCGTATCGGGCGAATTGCTGCCCCTGATCCTGGGCATATTCGGCATCGGCATGACGATCGGCAATCTGGGCGCGGCCTGGGCGGCGGACCGCGCGCTGATCCCGACCGCGACCGGCATGCTGCTATGGAGCGCGCTGTCGCTGGCGCTGTTCCCCTTTGCCGCCCACAATATCTGGGCGCTGTCGGCGGATATTTTCCTGATCGGTCTGGGCGGAGGTCTGGGCGTCGTGTTGCAGACCCGGCTGATGGACGTGGCCGGCGATGCGCAGACCCTGGCGGCGGCGCTGCACCACAGCGCGTTCAACGTAGCCAATGCGGTCGGGCCGTGGCTGGGCGGCATGGCGATCGCGGCGGGCTATGGCTGGACATCGACCGGCTGGGTCGGATGCGCGCTGTCGCTGGGCGGCCTCGCCATGCTGGGGATTGCGGTGCTGGACGAGCAGGCGGAGACGCGGCGATTGGCGACCTGCTAGATTTTGCGCCAGTCATCTATCTCCGTTCGCTTCGAGCATAGTCGAGAAGCCGGTGCGCTGGTTTCTCGACTACGCTCGAAACGAACGGGGGTTATAGTTATCGCGCCAAGGCTCTGCTTTCACCCGCTGTTGCGCAAAGCCGTCGCGATCGCATTGATCGACAGCTCAATGCCTTCCTTGATCCGCGGATCATCTTCACCGCCGCGATGGCGCTTGAGCAGTTCGATCTGCAAGAGGTTCAGCGGCTCGATATAAGGCAAGCGCAGGCGGATGGACGTTTCCAGCGCCGGGTTCTTCTCCAGCAACCGCGATTGCCCCGTTGCTGCCAGCAGACCGTCATGGGCCATCCCCCACCCCTCCCGGATTCGCCCGAACAATTCTTCCGCCTTCGCCTGATCCTCCACCAGCGGCAGATAGCGCGCGGCGATGCCCAGATCAGATTTCGCCAGCACCATCTCCAGATTGGCGAGCGCCGACTTCAGGAACGGCCACACCTGCGCCATGTCGGCGAGCAGCGCCTTGTCCTCGAACCCGGCCAGCGCATGGCCCACGCCATACCAGCCCGGCAACATCACCCGCGCCTGCGCCCAGCTGAACACCCAGGGAATGGCGCGCAGATCCTCGATCCGCGTGCTCTTCGTCCGGCTGGCGGGGCGCGATCCGATCTTGAGGCCGGCAATCTCCTGGATCGGCGTCAGCTCGCGAAAGAACTCTTTGAACCCCTCCGTGCCATACACCAGATCGCGATAGGCGGTGAACGCCGTGTGGGAGAGGCTGTCCATGGCGGTCGCGAACCGGGCGGCGTCCCTTTCGGACAGCTTCTCCGGCTCCAGGCTGGCGAGCAGCGTGGCGCTGGTCATGGCCTCCAAATTGGTCATGGCGACCTCGCGCGTGCCGAACTTCGCCGCGATGATCTCGCCTTGCTCGGTCACGCGAATGCGGCCCTGCACCGTGCCGTGCGGCTGCGCTTGGATCGCTGCGAAGGACGACCCGCCGCCACGCCCCACCGCGCCGCCGCGACCATGGAACAGCTGCATCGCGGCCCCCGCCTTCTCGAACACCGGCGCCAGCGCCGTCGACGCCTGGAACAGGCTCCAGGTCGAGGTGATGTAGCCCCCGTCCTTGTTACTGTCCGAATAGCCGATCATCACTTCCTGATGACCGCGCGCCTTCACCAGCCCGCTAATCTCCGGCAGGCCGAAATAGGCGGACATGACCTTGGGCGCATTCTCCAGATCGCCGATCGTCTCGAACAGCGGCACTGCCATGATCGCGGCATGGGGCGGCTCGCCATTGGCGGCCTTCCACAGTCCCGCCTCTTTCAGGAGGATATTGACCTCCAGCATGTCGGATACGCTCTCGGCCTTGCTGATCACATATTGGGTGATGCACTGTGGGCCATAGGTCCGATGCGCCTCCGCCGCCGCGTGGACGATGGCGAGTTCGGACGCGGTCTCCTCCGAATATTCGGCGAAGCGCGACCCCAGCGGACGGTTGTTGGCCAGTTCCTTGCGGAGGAGGGCGATGCGCGCATATTCGTCCAGCGCCGCATAATCGTCCTCGACGCCCGCGACCTTCAGCAATTCCGCGATCACACGCTCATGCACGTCGCTGTTCTGGCGCATGTCGAGGGTGGCGAGATGGAAGCCGAATGTCTCAACCGCACGGATCAAGCGACCAAGCGCCCCGCCCGTCGATAGCGCGCCATCCCCTTCAGACGCCAGCCCCTGCGCAACGGTCACAAGATCGCGGCGAAATTCCGACGGCCCCTCATAAATCGCGGCCGGAAGAGTAGAGGCGCGCGGCGGAACCTTGCCGGTCAGTTCCAGATGGGTAGCGCACAGCCGCGCATAGATGCCGGAAAGCGCGCGGCGATAGGGCTCGTCCTGACGGCTGGGCGACGTGTCGCCACTGCGATCCGCCAGATCGAGCACCGCCTGAGGCACCTTCGCCAGTTCGGTCGATAGCGACAGTTCCGCACCGAGCGCGTGGAGCGATTCCAGATAATAGCCCAGCGCCGCCTCACAGGCGCGGGCCAGCGCGAATTTGAGCTGGGGGGCCTGCACGAACGGATTGCCGTCGCGGTCGCCGCCGATCCAGCTGCCGACCCGCAAGAAGCTGTGCGGACGGTCGCCCAACACCCGCTCCCACCGCGCATAGAGCGCCGGAAGCACAGGCAGGAAGGTGTCGCGGAAATAGGCGAGAACATTCTCGATCTCGTCCTGCACATACAGCCGCTCGCGGCGCAGCGGACGCGTCTGCCACAGGAGCGCGATCTGGCGGCAGATCGCTTCCTCTATCTTCTCGCCATTGTCCGTTTCCTCGCGGCCCGCATCCATCAGCAGCATGAGGTCGGAAATGCGGTTCTTATGATCGATCATGCTCTTGCGCCGCACCTCGGTGGGGTGCGCGGTAAGCACGGGGACGATCAGCGCCCGGTCGAGCAGCGCCTTTACGGCGTCCCGACCGATGCCATGGGATTCCAGCGTAGCGATGGCGGATTCGACATCGGCGCCCGGCTCCGCTGCAACGCCCTGCCTGTCTTCGGCCAGGTTGGCGAGCATGGAGAACAGCATGAACCCGCGCACGAAATCGAGCGTGTCGTCCAAGCTTAGCGCCTCCAGCCCCGTATCGACCAGATCGCTGTCGTTGACGCCCCGCGCGCGGTCTACGGAGGCGGACCGGATATATTCCGTCTGACGGTAGAGCTTGTCGCCGCCATAGGCGCGAATGACGTCCCCGAGCAGTCGGCCCAGGAAGCGGATGTCGGGATTTTGCGTAATCGGCGGTGCAGCGCTCATGGACCGATGCTGCAATGCAACAGCGTTACGGTCAAGCGATTCCGGCTTAGCGGATCAGGCGGCGCGCAACGCTCCGATCAGGCGTGCGAATTCAGCCTGAAGCTGTTCGGCGCGCTGCCGGACCGCAGCGCCGCTCTCGCGCGTTTGCGCCGCGGCGCGGGCGACATCGCCCAGCGAGCGGGAAATGGACCCGACCGCCTCATCGGCGGCGCGGGCATGCACGGCGACGCCGTGGGAGGTGCGCTGTATCTCCTCGGCGGCTGCGAGTTGCTGGTGGACAGCGGAGGATGCAGAACCGATCGTGCCGGCAAGGTCTCCCAGGATGCGATCGACTGATTCCACCAGGCCGAATGTCGACTGGGCGGCATTTTCTATGCCCTCGACCCGCGCATGGATGTCTTTCGTGGTCTGGCTGGTCTGGCCGGCTAGCGCCTTGACCTCATTGGCGACGATCACGAAACCGCGTCCGGCCTCCCCCGCCCGCGCCGCCTCGATCGTGGCGTTCAGGGCAAGCAGGTTGGTCTGGCCGGTGATCTCCGCGATCAGGTCTGCCGCTTCGTTGATGGAAACGATGTGCCGCATCAGATTGTCATTGGCGTCACGCGCCATGGCCGATTTGCCGCTGGCCGCGCCCGCCGCCTCGCGGATGCGCCCGGTAGCCATGCTGATGTCGCCGATGGAGCTGGTCAGCGCGTCGATGGTCGTGGCGATGGCTTGCGCCGCCAGAGCCGTATCGCGTGAGCGGCCAATGACGATGTCCGCCTGGCCGCGCTGAGCCTCTATGGCGGAAAGGGTCTGGTCCGCGTTCCGCTCAAGTTCCGATGCCGTGTCGAGCATCTCCGCCACCAGGGAGGCCATTGACCGGTCGAGAGACTCTGCCACTTCCCGTCCATTGTCGCGCAACTGGCTCTCATGTCGTCGCTGCTCCAGAACTTCCCGTTCGGAACTGGCGGCTGCTTCGCTCCGCGCAACTTGCGCGACAGCAAGGGCGATTTCCGCCTTGTCAGCGGCGACGCGGGAATCGTCGGCGGCTTTCATGGCCAGTCCGTTCTTCTCGATTAGAACACGATGAGCGAGATAGACGACACGGATCAGCCAGCCGCAGAATGTCAGGAAGAGCAGGCCGACCACGGCCGCCACCGGCACGATCTGATGCAGGGCCTTGCGCCCTTGTGTGGGACGTGGCCATTCCATCTGCCCAACTTCGCGATGCGCCATGTCGAATATAGCAAGCGTCTGCATGTCCGGATCGACATCTCCCACCGCCCATTTGAGGCCCGGCAACCCATGAGTTTCAGCGATCCGCGGAATGATCCCATTGTCCAGTGGGCGCACCATGAAGAAATAGCGCGGCGCAAGGTCGGCGGGCGGCGTTCCGTGCAGCGGAATAAAGGCCATGGCGGACATCAGCGCCGGCTTGCCCTCAACCAGCGTGATCTCCGCCACGCCGTGCCGTTGCAGCATCGCGTCGCCCATCGTCTTGGGCAATTTTGGCAGAATGTCGCGCAGTCCCGTCGCTGCAATCTGCTTAAGCGGACGCAGGGGCTTTCCATCGGGCCTGTTCGACCAGAGCGTGCGGCCGGTGGTGTCGATCACGAAGGTGGAGTGGTGGTTGTAGTTCAGGTTGGTCGACGCCCATTTGGCGTCAACGGGACCGTAAACCGCCTCGAATGCGTCGTCCCAGAGCGCGGGGGTGCTGACGGCCTCAACCGCGCCCGCCACTTCCCGCTCGATCGATCCGGCGACCATACGATGCATATACTCTTCAGCATCGCGGTCCATCTGCCGGGTCAGGAGAGTCGTGAAAAGCGCGACGCTGACGATCGCCAGGCCGATCAACCCGAGCAACGGAACCATCGTACCGGCCAGCCCCGTTGGGGCATAGCGGCGCAAAACCGTCCGGATCGCGTTGATTTTCCACATGGTTTGAAGGTTAATGCCAATAAAACGTTGATATTTGATGATTGAATTGCTCCGCATCCGGACTTGCTTCGACCCGCCCTGCTGGGCCAAAGGCAGGGTGTGACCGCCACCATAGACATCGGAACGGACAGCGCCGGATTGCCGGTGCCCGTCGACATAGAGGAACTGCTGGCCACCCGCCTGCTGGTGCAGGGCAATAGCGGGTCGGGAAAGTCGCATCTGCTGCGCCGCCTGCTCGAGGAGAGCGCTCGACTCGTCCAACAGGTGGTGATCGATCCCGAAGGCGATTTCGTCACGCTGTCGGATGCTTTTGGCCATGTCGTGATCGAGGCCGGCGACTATAGCGAGCGGGAGATCGCCCGCATGGGCGCGCGCATCCGCGAGCATCGCGCGTCCGTCGTCCTCACGCTGGAATCACTGGAGATCGAGGCGCAGATGAAATGCGCCGCCGCGTTCCTCAATGCCCTGTTCGATGCGCCGCGCGACCATTGGTATCCCGCGCTGGTGGTAGTGGACGAGGCGCAGATGTTCGCGCCCGCCGCCGCCGGCGACGTATCGGATGAGGCGCGTCGCACCAGCCTGTCCGCCATGACCAACCTCATGTGCCGTGGGCGCAAGCGCGGCCTGGCGGGCGTCATCGCCACCCAGCGTCTGGCCAAGCTCGCCAAAAATGTCGCAGCCGAGGCGTCCAATTTCCTGATGGGCCGCACCTTCCTGGACATCGACATGGCCCGCGCCGCCGACCTGTTGGGCATGGAGCGACGGCAAGCCGAGCAAATCCGCGATCTGGAGCGCGGTCGCTTCCTTGCCCTCGGGCCAGCTATCTGCCGCCGCCCGGTGTCGATCAAGATTGGCGCGGTGCAGACCAGCACCCGCATGGGTACGCACAAGCTGATGCCCATGCCCGACGCGTCGGAAGAGCCGGTGAACTTTCAGGCGATGCTGTTCGCCGACATGGAGGCAGACGCCCCGCCTCCTCGCCCTGAACCCCGGTCAAAACCGGTCGCGGCCGAGGAGTTGATGCGCTCCATGGCTGGCCCCGATCTGTCGATCCCCTCCCCCGAGCGCGACATGCCGCAAACGGAGCAGGAGGAGATTGACGCCGCCGTCATCGCGGTGCTTCAGGAGATGATCGCCGACCCGGCCAGCGCCTTCCAGTCTCCTCCGGTGTTGTACCAGGATTTCACCGTCCGCTGCCGGATGCATCGGCTGACGCGCGTGCCGCTCGACCTGCCCGCATTCCGCCGACGCTTCGCCATGGCGCGCGCCGGCATGTTCGACGCCGCCGATCCGCGCTGGGGCGATGCGCTGCGGGCCGCCGCGCCGCTGCCCGAGGATATGCTGGCGCCCTTCCTGCTGATCGCGCATGCGGCAATGGACGGACGCGCCTGCCCGGATGATGAATCCCTCGCCCGCGCCTACGGCACCAGCTCACAAGGGCGCGTGCGCCGGCTCATCGAATATATGGAAAAGCAGGGCGTCGTCGTCGCGCGCGTCGATTTCGGCGGGCGGCGGTCGATCGGCATTCCCGAACTGGGGCTGAGCACGGCGGCGGGCGATTGACGGTCAGGATATCCTGCGGAAAGCCAGCATTTCGCTGATCCTGTGCGTCGATCCATTGCTGAAGCCGTTTTGCCCCTGCCATTCTCGCGGGTTGCGGAACGTCCCGAACAGGATGTCGGGAAGCGGGATGTCGCCATAATTATAGGCGTGCACACCCCGCTCATGGTGGATGAGATGGCTTTCCGGGCGTTGCAGGATATAGCCGATCCAGTGCGGCGTGCGGATATTCGCATGCTGGAACATGCCGGGGATGGTTGCCAATATGCCCACCAGCAATACCGCCTGCGCGCTCAGCCCGAAAATCCAGACCAGACAGAGCGACCCGAGCAACGCCCAGCCAAGCATGTCCACCGGATGGAAATAATAGGCCCCCCATATGTCGGGCCGTTCGGCGGCATGGTGCATCTGGTGGGTGAAGCGCCATATGGGATCGAACTGATGCATGGTGCGATGCCAGAAATAGATGCCGAATTCCAGGATCAGGAAACCAACCATCACCTGAGCCCAGAGCGGCAGGGCGCTGCCGTCGATCAGTTGGTGCGACCCCAGAAAGCTGTCCCACAGGAATGGCGCATAGGTCGCGATCGCAAAGTACAGAACGAAAGAGATGACGCCCATGACGCGCCAATAGGCTACTTGCGGAAACGCCGTTCTCTTGCCGACATGATCGGCAATCGCAAAAGCCAGGAAGCAACAAATGATGATATAGTGAAAAATGGTCATCGCTCACCCCCAAGCTATTACCACTGTGCGAACTATACTTCGAAAAGTCCGAAAGGCCAAGAGTCGCACTTCTGTGACAACCGGCGGCTTTTCGGCCGATTGCAATGGCCGCAACTGCACCCCCCATTGCCTTTCCTTGTCCGGCAAGATGGAATGACCCTCATGACAGCTGACATCCGAAATATCGTCATCCTCACCGGCGCGGGCATTTCCGCCGAGAGCGGCCTTGCCACCTTTCGCGGTCCGGACGGGTTGTGGGAAGGCCATCGGGTCGAGGATGTCTGCACACCGGAGGCGCTGCGGCGCGATGTCGATCTGGTCCATCGCTTCTATGACGAGCGGCGGGCCAAGCTGGCCGAGGTTGTCCCCAATGCCGCACATGAGGCGCTGGCCGCGCTCGATCGCTCGTGGCCCGGCGAGTTGCTGATCGTAACGCAGAATGTCGACGACCTGCACGAACGCGCCGGAGCGAAGCGCCTGCTGCACATGCATGGCGAGCTGAAATCGGCGCTGTGCGCGGCCTGCGGGAAGGCGGTCTATTGGGAGGCCGCCCTGCCGCCCGGATCAGTATGCGATGGCTGCGGAAAGCCGCGCCTGCGCCCCGACATCGTGTTCTTCGGCGAGATGCCCTATGAGATGGACCGGATCGACGATGCCCTGCGCGCGGCGGACCTTTTCGTGTCCATCGGCACGTCCGGCGCGGTCTATCCGGCGGCGGGTTTCGTCCAGACGGCGCGGCATGTTGGCGCACGTACGCTGGAGCTCAACCTCGATCCGTCGGCGGGCAGCATCTATTTCCACGAAACCCGGATCGGCCCGGCGAGCGAACTGGTCCCGGCGTTCGTGCGGGATGTGCTGGCGTAACCCTCCCACGCCCGTTCGTGTCGAGCGAAGTCGAGACATTTTGGCGCAGCATATGGTCTCTCGACTTCGGCCTAAGGCCGAAGTTTATCCTGAGCCTGTCGAAGGGCTCGAGACGAACGGAGGTTGGAGTTGAGCAACCCTACCCCAAATCCCGATCGATAAAACTGTGCCGCCGCGTATCGCGCATCCACAGATAGGCGATCAGCGACACCCCGATCATCCCGGTCACATACCAATAGAAGACCGGCTCCATATTCCGGTTCTTCAGGTACAGCGCTACATATTCCGCCGTGCCGCCGAACAGCGCATTGGCGACCGCATAGGGCAGCGCAACGCCGAGCGCCCGGATATGGGCGGGGAACAGTGCCGCCTTCACCACCGCGTTGATCGAGGTATAGCCGCTCACGATCGTCAGCGAGAGCATGACCAGCCCGAACGCATGCCAGGGGTTGTGCGCGGTTTCCAGCGACCGGAATATCCACACGGTGCACAACACGCCGGATATGCCGAATCCGATCATCATCGGCTTGCGCCCGACAATGTCGGACAGCGCGCCGAACAGCGGCTGCATCAGCATGTAGAGGAACAGCGCCCCGGCCATGATCAGCGTCGCCGTCTCGATGCTGAAACCCGCCGTATTGACCAGGAATTTCTGCATGTAGATCGAGTAGGCATAGAAGGCGAGCGTGCCGCCTGCGGTCAGCGCCAGCACCAGCGCCGCCTGCCCCGGATAGAGCTTCACCAGCGCGAACATGCCGGATTTGGGAGCGTCCTTGCCCTGGGTATGTTCGAAGGATTCGGTCTCGGCCAGCCGCCGGCGCAGATAATAGACGGAGATCGCCAGCACCCCGCCGATCGCGAAGGGTATGCGCCAGCCCCAGGCCTGCAGGTCGTCCTTACTCAACACGGCCTGCAGGATCAGCAGCACCGCCAGCGCAACCTGCTGCCCCATGATCAGCGTCACATATTGAAAGCTGGAGAAGAAGCCGCGGTGGCGGCTGCTCGCCATTTCGGACAGATAGGTGGCGCTCGCCCCATATTCTCCGCCGATGCTCAGGCCCTGCATCAGCCGGGCTAGAACCAGTAGGGCGGGGGCGCCATAGCCGATGCTGTCATAGCCCGGCGTCACCGCGATCAGCATCGATCCTGCGCACATCAGCGTGATGGACAGGGTCAGCCCCGCCTTGCGCCCGCGCCGGTCGGCATAGACGCCCATGATCCACGCGCCGATCGGGCGCATCAGGAAGCCGACGGCGAAGATCGCGCCGGTGTTGAGCAATTGCGCGGTGCGGTCGCCAGCAGGAAAGAAGATCGGCGCGAAATACAGGGCGAAGGCGGAATAGACGTACCAGTCATACCATTCGACCAGATTGCCCGCCGATCCGCCGAAGATCGCGAAGATGCGGTTGCGCGTGGGTTTACTCTCGCCGGTGTCGCTCGTCATCTGATGGGCATCCCGCTCGCTTATCCTGCCCCTCCATCAGGGCGGCAGCGTCCGCCGTCAATCCTGCTGCGCGGGCTGATCGCGATAGAGGAGCATGATCGACCCGTCCTGGCCGGCCACCGCGCGGATCGGCAGGCTGACCTGCAGCGCCGCCAGAAATTCCTTGCTGTCGGTCGTCCGGAAACGGCCGCCGATACGCAGGGCGGAAACCCGCGCGTCGCCGATCAGCATGGGCTGGTCGCGGTAACGGTTGAATTCGGCCACCGCCTGGTCGATCGTCTCGCCGTCCAGTTCGACCATCTTCTCGCGCCAGGCCATGCGCTGGTCGATGACATTCTTGCCCAGATGGGTGAGTAGGATCGTGCGCGGCCGGATCACCGCGCCACTGCCCGCGCCGACATGGTGCGGCGTCGCCGGGCCAGAGCGCACCTGCACCGTTCCCTGCGTCACCGTCAGTTCGACCAGAGACTGCCGCATGCGCACGTTGAAGGCGGTGCCGACGGCGCGGATCATCGCCGATCGCGCCTCGACATCGAAGGGCCGCGCCGTGTCATGCGCCACGTCGAAAGACGCTTCACCCCGGACGATATGCACCTTGCGACCATTGTCGGTGTAGCGGACCTCCGCCGTCGTATCGCTGTTGAGGTGCATGCGCGATCCGTCGGACAGGGTGATATCCTTCACCTCGCCTATGCCGGTGCTGTATTTGTCGACATCGTTCAGCGTCCGGATCGTGACGCCCACCGCCGCCAGGAACACGAACAGGGCGATCATCGCCGCCGCGAGCATGCGATTGGAGATGCCCGTGGGTTCGGGAAGGCGTTCCGCCGGACCCAGATCGACAAGGGCAGGATTATCCTGCGCGCTGGCCTTCAGCCGCTCGGCGCTTTCCCATGCGGCTTCCGCGCGGGCGAAGGCTACGGCGTGAGTGGGGCTACTATCAATCCACCGACAGATGGCTTCGCGTTCGGCCTCGTCCGGATCAAGGTTGAGCCGCACGAGGAGCCGCGAGGCTTCCGCCTCTATCCGCTCCTTGTCCGTTGCTGGCCCCGACTCTTGCACGTCCGTAGTCCGTTTCCTCGCGTTCCGCCCAGGCCCGCATAACCAGCCCGATCGCTTTGGCCAGATGTTTTTCAACAGTAGAAACGGACAGCAGCATTTCGTCCGCTATTTCGGCCATGGATTTTTCATGGACGCGGCGGAGGAGGAAAACCCGTCGGCACTGGCCAGGCAGCGAATCGACGATGCCCTGAAGCTGGCGCAGCGCGTCCCGCGCGATCAACTGCGACTCGGCGCTGCCGTCCGCCTGCAACAGGTCCAGATCGGCAATCGTCTCGAAACTGACGATCTTGTTGCGGCGCGCATTGTCGATGACGAGATTGCGGGCGATGGTGAACAGGAAAGCGCGGCCTGCCGAGACATTTTCCCAGCTATCCGTGGCATAGGCGCGGGCCAAAACCTCCGCCACCATGTCTTCCAGCTCATGATGCGATGGCAATATGCGCCGCAGACGCGAGCGCAATGCCGCCTCGTTGGGCAAAATGACAGCCTTGAACCAATCCAGTTTGGCGCGAACCCGTTCCACTGCGACCCCCTTGTCGTTGTAGCCGCGCCTCTCCCGCTTTTGTTTTATCTCTGTCACATTTCAATCATGGATTCGGATGACTGTCCAGCATCAAGGCGGGCAAAAGTTCATCTTGCTGTAACCGTTGCACCCATGCCTCAGTATCGCCGCCCCGAAAAATGCGCGCGATCGACCCTTAATGGAACATTTACCACTACGGACTCGTATCGCCTTCCGGGCTGTCATATGACCGGCAGCGCAGCGATTCCGGCAATCCCGGATCGGCTTGGGGCTGAAAGGGATACTCTGCATGAAGGCAGGATCAGCGGATCAGACTTCCCTCGATCTTGGCGCCATGCACCTCGATTCCTTCGTCCCGACCCTCTCCATCATTTCACCCGCCTATGACGAGCGCGCGAACATCGGCCCCCTTGTGGACGCCATATCGCGAGCGATGGCCGGTATTTCCTGGGAACTGATCGTCGTTGACGATGACAGTCCCGACGGCACCGCGAATGAGGTTCTGAAGGCTGCGCAGTCGGGATTTCCCGTGCGCTGCATCCGCAGGGTCGGCCGCCGGGGCCTGTCGTCGGCGGTGGTCGAAGGCGCGCTTGCCTCCAGCGCCAACTATATCGCCGTGATCGATGCCGATTTGCAGCATGACGAGACTATCCTGCCCGAAATGCTGCGCATCTTGCAGTCGGGCAAGGCCGATCTGGTCATTGGCAGCCGCCATGGCGCCGGCGGAGGCTTCGGCGACTTCTCGGGCGAACGCAAAAGACTGAGCGATCTGGGAACGCGCCTGTCGACGCTGGTGATCGGCACACAGGTCAGCGATCCCATGAGCGGCTATTTCGCGATCAAGCGCGACACATTCCACGCCTGCATCTACGACCTATCGCAGCAGGGGTATAAAATCCTGCTCGACATACTCACCTCGTCCCCCCGCGCCCTGACGATAGCCGAAGTACCCTATACCTTCCGCACCCGGTCGGAAGGGAAGAGCAAGCTGGACGTCATGATCCTGGCGGAATTCCTGTTCCTGCTGATCGAGAAGCTGACGCGTGGTCTCATTCCGCCACGATTCGTGCTGTTCTGCCTGGTCGGCGGCATCGGCCTGCTATTCCATCTTCTGGTGCTGAAGCTGATGTGGATGGCGGGCATTGGATTTCTTCCCGCGCAAGTTACCGCCTCCTATTGCGCGATGGCGCTCAATTATGTCGTCAACAACGAAGTCACCTATCGCTCTCAACGGTTGAAGGGCGGACGCTTCCTCCTTGGCTATGTCATCTTTTCCGCCGTCTGCACGGTCGGGGCCATCGCCAATATCGGGGTCGCCGACCTGGTCCTGACCAGCGGCGGGGAAAGCTGGCCGCTTGCCGGCATCGCGGGCGCGCTGATTGGCGCGGTGTTCAATTTCGGCGCTGCGACAAAACTGGTGTGGAGCCAGCGGCGGCGCACCGGCCCGGCCATCGTGAAGGCCGTGGCATAGATGGATCGGGGGGCGTCCAACACCCTTCGCACGATTGCCTCCGCTCCTGTCCTGTTGGTCATTACCCTGCTGGCAAGCGCGGTGCCGATCCTGTCCGTCGCCTACCCTCCGGTTCTCGACTATCCCAACCACCTCGCCCGCATCTGGCTCTTGTCCGGAAAAGTCGACGAAGCGCCCCTGTCGTCCATGTACGCCGCCAACTGGTCCCAGGCTTCCACAAACATCGCTGTAGACTTCATCGCGTCGTCGGCGGCGCGCATCGTGCCGATCGGCCTCGTCAACACGCTGCTCCTGCTCGCCATGTTCCTCGGGCCGCCCATCGGCGCCATCCTCCTCAATCGCGCTATCGGTCGCGCCTGGCATGGATGGCGGATCGCCGCTCTCTTCCTTGCCTGGTCGACTACCGCCATTGCCGGCTTCCTCAATTTCCAGATCGGGCTCGCCGCAGCGCTCGCCTGCGCCGCGCTATTCGCGCGGAGGAACGCCATGAGCGGATGGCCCGGGTTCGGGACATGCCTTGCGTCCGCCGTCCTGCTGCTGCTCATCCACCCCTTTGCGCTCTTCTTCTATGCCGCGCTCGGTTCCGGCCTGATCCTGGGCGACCGCCCCGCCCTGCCCCGGTCAGTGCGCGACATTGCGCTACATGCCCGCGCACTGACGCCCCTGGCGCTTGCCTGCCTGCTGCCGCTGCTCGGCCTGTTCCTGTTCGCACCGACGCCGCCGGGCGTTCACGCCAATGGCGCCACCAGCATCCTGTGGTCTCCCCTGGCCAAGATGATCGATCCCTTCCGCCTGGCGAAGGTCATCGCGTCGCCCGTCCTTACCTATGACGCGCGCATGGACCTGCTCATCCTGCTCCCCTTCGCGATCGCGATCGGATGGGCCGCATTGTCCGGCCGCATCCGGTTTCACACAGGGCTGCTGATCGCTGCAGTCACTCTAACTTTCCTCGCTTGCCTTGCGCCGGAAGAGATTGGCGACGCCTCCTGGATTCAGCGGCGTCTTCCGCCGATGGCTGCGCTGACGCTCGTCGCCGCGATTCTGCCGGCGCGGCGGGAGCGGGACAGGATGGATCAGGTCCTCATCGCCGTCATCGCCACAACCCTGTTGTTGCGCATCGGCGGGATCGAAAAGGTCTGGCTGGCACGGCAACCGGATTTTGCAGGACTCGGCGATGCACTCGGCAGCGTTCCGCGCGGCGCAGCGCTGCTGGTTTCGCGACAGGACTGGACGGATGCGGCCCGGTTCCCGGTCGGGCGGCTGATGGCGGGCAATCCCGGCCTCCCGGTCGAAACCGGCAGACACCTCGTCGCGCCTTTTACCGTGCGGGGCGGCTTCTTCATCCCGACCCTATTCACCGTCCCCGGCCAGCAACCACTCAATGTCAGGCCGGCGTGGCGGTCCCGGTCGGTCTATATTTCCAGCATCCCTTTTGTGAGCCGCTTGGGAACCGATGACCCCAAGGACCCCTATGTCCGCAACTGGGCCAGGGATTTCGATTATCTGCTCGTGCTTAATGCCGACATGGGCGCTCTCCCTGCCTATGTCAGCCGCGATGTGACACTCGTTTCCGACCGCGGATTTGCCCGCCTCTACCGGATCAGAAAATAGCGGCAGGGTCATTCCGCAGCGCAGCACATTGTGCTATCGGCCCGCCCCATGCTGAATCTCAACGGAATCACGGTGCGCCTTGGCGGGCGCGTCATCCTCGACCGCGCGACTGCCTCGCTGCCGCAGCGTAGCCGTGTCGGCCTCATCGGCCGCAACGGCGCAGGCAAGTCCACGCTGATGAAAGTGATGATCGGCCAGATCGATCCGGACGAGGGCGAATGCGAAAGCCCCCGCGCCGCGCGTGTCGGTTACCTCAAACAGGACGCGCCCAGCGGCACCGCCACGCCGTTCGAGACCGTACTCGCCGCCGATGTCGAGCGTGACGCGCTGCTGATCGAGAGCGAGACGTGCGAGGACCCGGACCGGCTCGGCGAGATCCACGAGCGGCTCAATACCATCGACGCCTACACTGCCCCTGCCCGCGCCGCGCGCATTCTTGTCGGCCTCGGCTTTGACGAGGAGATGCAGGGCCGCCCGCTCGACAGCTATTCGGGCGGATGGAAGATGCGCGTCGCGCTCGCCGCCCTGCTCTTTTCCCAGCCCGACCTGCTGCTGCTCGACGAACCGTCGAACCATCTCGATCTCGAAGCGACGCTATGGCTGGAGAATTTCCTCAAGACCTATCGCGCGACCATCGTGGTCATCAGCCATGAGCGCGACCTGCTGAACAATGTCGTCGACCATATCCTGCATCTGGAGGGCGGCAAGATCACCCTCTATCCGGGCGGCTATGACGCGTTCGAGCGGCAGCGGGCCGAGCGGCTGGCGCAGTTGCAGGCGGCGTCGGAAAAGCAGGCGGCGCAACGCGCGAAGCTGCAGGAATATGTCGCCAAGAACAGCGCCCGCGCCTCCACCGCCAAGCAGGCGCAGTCGCGACAGAAGGCGCTCGCCAAGATGCAGCCCATCGCGGCCGCGATGGAGGACCCGACCCTGTCCTTCGTCTTCCCCAGCCCGCCGGAGCTGCGCCCGCCGCTGGTGACGCTGGACATGGCGAGCGTTGGGTATGACGAGACGCCAATCCTCAAGCGCCTCAACCTGCGCATCGACCCGGACGACCGGATCGCCCTGCTCGGCCGCAACGGCAATGGCAAGACGACGCTCGCTCGCCTGATCGCCGCGCAACTGACCCCGATGGAAGGGGAGATGAACAGCTCCAATAAGATGAAGGTTGGCTACTTCACCCAATATCAGGTGGAGGAACTCGACACGCGCGACACGCCGCTGGAACATATGACGCGGCAGATGAAGGGCGCGACACCGGGCGCCGTGCGGGCGCAGCTTGGCCGCTTCGGCTTTTCCGGCGACCGCGCGATCCAGAAGGTCGGCAGCCTGTCGGGCGGCGAGCGCGCGCGGCTGGCGCTGGCGCTCATCACCCGCGACGCGCCCAACATGCTGATCCTCGACGAACCGACGAACCATCTGGACGTCGATTCGCGTGAGGCGCTGGTGCAGGCCCTCAACGAATATGACGGCGCGGTCGTTGTGGTTAGCCATGACCGCCATATGATCGAGCTGGTCGCCGACCGGCTGGTGCTGGTCGATCGCGGCACGGCGACGGAATATTCCGGCACGCTTGACGATTATACTGACCTCGTCCTGCGCAAGGGCGGCGAGAATGCGGGCGGCAGTGGCGGCGACGCGCCTAAGGCAGACCGCAAGGCTGACCGGAAGGCAGCGGCCGAAGCGCGCGAGAAGAGCAAGGTGCTGCGCATCGCCGTCCACGACGCGGAGAAGGTGATGGAAAAGCTCGCCGCCGAGCGCAGCCGCATCGACCGCGCCATGTTCGACCCCGCCTCCGCCGGTCCGCAGGAGAAGGACGTGACGATGGGCGAACTGATGCGCCGCCGGGGTGAGGTCGAGAAGAAGCTGGTCGCCGCAGAGGCGCGCTGGATGGAGGCGACCGAGGCGCTAGAGACGGGGCTGGCGGCGTAAGGCATTCGGCCTATCCAATGCCGAAATGAATTGTGCCTACCTCCTCCGTTCGTTTCGAGCGAAGTCGAGAAACCATGCTCAGCGCCAGCGTGTCTCGACTTCGCTCGACACGAACGGCTGCCTGCTCACAGCCATCTCAAAACCGTCCCCTTACGGGGCATTCACACTCGGATACAAAGCCGACACCAAGCAGATGACAACAGCCCCTATCGGGCATTCCCGGGGAACAGGGAGTCACGATGGGGCAACAACCGCCGTCCGGATTTGCCGGATATGAGCCGCTGCGGCGCGCGGCTGTCTCTAGGCCTGCGCGCTGCCAAGCCCAGAGGGCGATAATCGGACCGGGCGGTCATATCTCCTATCTGTTCGGGCGCTTGTGCGGGCGCATGCCCGGCCTCTTCTATGTCCGGCATCAGATCGTCGCGGTCGACAGCGAGAATATGCCGCCAATGCCGCGCGGCTACTCAGCGCGCCTGATCGAGGCCACGGAACTGGCTGGTCACGCAATAGACGCCAGCCTGTCCGTACAAACCGAGCGTTTCGCCGCCGGCATGCTGTGTCTTGGCGCGTTCAACAGCCGGGATGCGCTGGTCGGCGTGACATGGCTGGACAGGCTCGTGCATGACGAGAAGGTGCTGGGCGTCCGCTTCGAGCTCCCACCTCATGCGGCATGGGACGGAGGCTTATGGATCGATGAGGAGCGCAGGCTGAGCCGAGCCTTCGTCGCCCTGTGGGCAGGGGTAAGGGTCTGGCTTGAGGATCAGGGCCTGCGGCAATCGGTCAGCAGCATCGCCGACTATAATGCCGCCTCGCTCGCCGCGCATCGCAGTCTGGGCGCGCGCGTAATCGGCCATGTCGCGGTTATGCGCCTAGGCCGCTATCAACTGACCTTCGGTGGAAAGCTTGCTCTGCCGCGCCTGACCCGTGTGGGACGACAGCCCGAAATCAGACTGTGAGCAAGGGCAGCCTCCCCAACTGACAAACCGAACCCCGTTCGTGTCGAGCGTAGTCGAGACACGCTGGCTACGCGCATATGTGTCTCGACTATGCTCGACACGAACGGATGTATGTTCAGGACCAACAGTCCTTTTCGCGATCACCCCCGCCCGCGATAGGTCGGCACATCCTGCGGCGGCAGCCACAGACCGGCGGGTGGCTCGCCCGACTGCCAGAACACGTCGATCGGAATGCCACCGCGCGGATACCAATATCCACCGATGCGCAGCCACAACGGCTTCATCTCCGCGAACAGCCGCTCGCCGATGCCGACCGTGCAATCCTCGTGAAAGGCGGCATGGTTGCGGAAGGAGCCGAGGAACAGCTTGAACGACTTGGATTCGACGATCGTGTCGCCCGGCGCATAGTCCAGAACCAGATGCGCAAAGTCCGGCTGTCCCGTTACGGGGCAGAGTGAAGTGAACTCTGGTGACGTCAGCCGGACCAGATAAGGCTTGCCGGGACGGGGGTTGGGAACATAATCGAGCACGGCTTCCGCCGGGTTGGTGGGTTGCGGGCTGTTCTGGCCAAGATGGATAGGAGTCATGGGCGCTCATCTAGTGTATCGCACGGCGAATGTCATCGCCCGGCGCCATTCAGCGCCCGTTCAGCGCGTGACCCGTTTTCGGCAAGGCATCATGGGGCATAAATATCGTCTGGCGGCGGGGGTCGCCCTCTCATTCATTTGGGCGCTGGCGTGGAGTCCGGCAATGGCGCAGGACGCCGCGCCCACCCAGTCGCCGCCGCCCGGCAACCTGCAGGGCTTTCAACTCGATCCCGCGCGCGACACCAGCAAGCCAAGGCCGCCCGAGCGCGAAGGTCCGGAAATAGACAACCGCCCCGCGCCTCTCCCCACACCCACACCCACGCCAGCTCCTATCGTGGTGACGCCGCCGCCGGTGATCCGCACGGTCCAGCCCGCCGCCACCCCTTCGTCGACGCCGCAACGCCCCGCGCCTCAGCCGGAGCAACAGCTTTCTGCTCTGCAGGAATCGCGCGAAACGTCCGATCCACAGACCCTGCAGGCCGCCCCGCCGCCGACGACGCCTCCGGTACAGGCCCCAGCGGTTTCCAAACCGGTCCCGCAACAATCCGCGCCTGTGCCGGAGACACAGTCTCCTGAACCAGCGCCGCAACAGACGGCGCCGACGGAGGAGCCCTCCGGATCAAACCTGCCCTGGATTATCGGTGGACTGATCGTTGCCGCTATCGCTGGTCTGCTTCTCTGGTTCCGCCGCAAACCTGCGGTGAAACGCCTGACGAGCAATCCGGCCCCTGTCAAAGGCACCATTCCGCCCGAGCGTGCACCCGCCCCTGTAGAGACAGCACCCAAGCCCACAGGAGTCGCACAGCCCGACCGGCCCAAGGCGGCCATCGCCATCGCATTCCATCCGCTGGGCGCGCGCAACACGTTGATCGGCGCTTCGGTCGGTTATCGCATCATCCTGCGCAATGAAGGTGAAATCGCTGCAGAGAATGTTGCGATATCGAGCATGATCTCCAACGCCGACGCGCGGCAGGAGCAAGGCCTAGCCGGTTTCTTCGCCGAACCGGTCTATGCCCCCACCCATGCGGTCGAGCGGATCGAGCCTGGTTCCTCTGTCGAGTTTTCCGGCGAACTGCGCCTGGCCAGCGAAGCCATCGTGCCGATCCAGCTCAAGGACCGGGCGCTGCTGATCCCTCTTGTCGCCTTCAGTGCCCATTATGGCTGGGAAGGCGGAAACGGCTACAGCGCTGCCGCCTTCATCGTGGGCGAAGAAAGCGATCCGCCGCGCGAACGCATGGCGCCCTTCCGTGTGGATCAGGGACCACGGCAATATCGTTCGGTCGGCAGCCGCCCCGCGCGAACCGCTCTGGTCGGATAAGGTATCGCCTGAAAACGGCACATCACGGCGCACAACACGCGCTTCCCTCCCGGCCTTTGCCGCATTAAGGGGACGCAAAGGGAGTTGGGCATGGATCTGCTGGTTTCGACGGAATGGCTTGCGGGGGAATTGGGCGCGAGCGACCTGCGCGTGGTCGACGCGACGCTGTTCCTGCCGGGAAGCGACCGCGACCCGGCAAAGGAATATGAGGACGGGCATATCCCCGGCGCTTTCTTCCTCAACGTGCCCGAACTGATCGACAGCAATGATCCGCGCCCCGGCATGCTGCCGCCACCGGAAAAGTTCGCCAGCCGCATGCAGGCGCTTGGCCTGGGCGACGGTAGCCGGGTCGTCGTCTATGACAACAGCCCGCTGCGCACCGCCGCCCGCGCCTGGTGGATGTTCCATGTCTTCGGCGCGCATAATGTTGCCATCCTGGACGGCGGCCTGCAAAAATGGATTGCGGAAAAGCGGGAGCTGGAAACGGGAAAGCCCAAGACCCGCCACCGGCATTTCACCGTGTGGAAGGACGAAACGATGGTCCGCACCAAAGCGGACATGATCGTCAACCTGAAATCAAATGCCGCGCAGGTCGTGGACGCGCGCAGCATGAGCCGCTTCACTGGCGAGGACCCGGAGCCGCGCGCGGGCATGGCGTCGGGCCATATCCCCGGTTCGGTCTGCCTGCCCTACAGCCGCCTGTTCAACGCCGACAACACATGGAAGCGCGGCCATGAATTGCGCGGCCTGTTCCATGAGGCGGGCATCGATCTTGCCCGGCCGCTCATTGCCACTTGCGGCAGCGGCGTCACGGCGGCCGATGTCCTCTTCGCCGCCAAGCTGATCGGCAAGGACGACGTCACCCTCTATGACGGCAGCTGGAGCGAGTGGGGCGCAGACACGGCGACCCCCAAGGCGACTGGCAACGCATGAGCGGCGGCGGGAGCGCGGATGACGGCCCCGATGACGGGCAGGACCGCCCGGCCCCGCGCCCGCTGACCCATCTGGCGCAGGCCGGTCGACGTCCCGAATGGACCAGCATGCCCAGCCAGCAGGGCGGCATCGTCAATCCGCCGGTATGGCGCGCATCGACTATTCTTTATGACGATGTCGCACACCTGCGCACTGCCGCCGGACGCGACACCCATGAGCGGCTATTCTACGGGCGCAAGGGCACGCCGACCGCCTGGTCGCTGGCCGACGCGCTGACGTCGATGGAACCGGGCGCGAAGGGGACAATGCTGTTCCCCTCCGGCGTCGCCGCGATCGCCTGCGCGTTGATGGCGGTGCTGAAACCCGGCGACCAGTTGCTGATGGTCGATGCTGCCTATGACCCGACGCGCGGCTTCTGCGAGAAGATGCTGAAGCCATTGGGGATAGAGACGATCTATTATGACCCCACGATCGGCGCGGGCATCGCGGAGCTCTTCACGCCAAAGACGAAAGCGATCTTTCTCGAAAGCCCCGGCAGCCTGACTTTCGAGGTGCAGGACATCCCCGCCATCACGGCGCTGGCGAAGGATCGCGGCATCGTCACGCTGATGGACAATACCTGGGCGACGCCGCTCTATTTTCAGGCGCTGTCCCATGGCGTCGATATCTCGATCATCGCCTGCACCAAATATATTGTCGGCCATAGCGATGTGATGATCGGCTCCGCCACCGCGACACCCGAACTCTGGACCGCCCTGCGCAACAGCGCGCACCTGTTCGGGCAGATGACCAGTCCCGATGATGCCTGGCTTGCCGCACGCGGCCTGCGCACCCTCGGCGTGCGTCTGGCGCAGCATCAGGCCGGCGCGCTCCAGGTGGGGCAATGGCTTGCGGACCGGCCGGAGGTCGCGAAGGTTTTGCACCCCGCCCTGCCCGGCTGCCCGGGGCATGATCTATGGCGGCGCGACTTTACCGGCTCCACCGGCCTGTTCACTTTCATCCTGAACGGCGGCACCGACAAGGCCCGCGCCGCGCTGATCGATGATCTCCAGCATTTCGGAATCGGCTATAGCTGGGGCGGCTTTGAAAGCCTGGCCCTCCCGGTGGACCCTGCGCGCTACCGCAGTGCAACGCATCGGGCGGCGGACGGCCCTGCCATCCGGCTGCATATCGGCCTGGAGGACCCGGCCGACCTGATCGCCGATCTCGAGGCGGGTCTCGCCCGGTTTCGCGCAACCGCCTGATAAATAGCCGTTCCGGGCAATATGGTTAACCGACGCGCAATAATCTGACGCGCCCGGACTATATAAATAACAGCGCAACGAAATTATCGGCCTTACCCGCCATAGTCGCGCTGTAAATTGTTGCATAGCAGCAACATATAGAAACCAAACAGACAATGAAGGTCATAAAATTCTTGTGCGCTGCCGCATCGCAGAGCATTTGAATGCCGTTGCCGGTCACAAAGTCCCGCCTGAACAAGGTCGAGAGACGAGGATCGAAACGCAGGTGGGACGATCGCACGGAACCATAAGGGGAATATCATGCGTAAGTCCGTACTCGGCCTCTCGGCCGTCCTTCTTTCCACATTTGCCGCCGCTCCGGCGTTCGCCCAGGACGAGCCCGCTCCGGCAGTCACTGTCACCGCCAACGCGGCCGTCGTCAGCGACTATCGCTTCCGCGGCATTTCGCAGACCGACAAGCGCTTCGCGCTGCAGGGCGGCATCACCATCACCCATGAGTCGGGCTTCTATGTGTCGACCTGGGGCTCCTCGGTCGACGACTATGTCGCGGCCGGCAGCGACCAGGAACTCGACCTGATCGCCGGTTTCTCCAAAACGGTCGGCGCCGCGACGTTCGACGTCGGCGTGCTGTATTATTACTATCCCGGTTCGGGCGGCGCCAACACCGACTTCGTTGAGCCCTACGCCTCGATCAAGGGCACGTTCGGCCCGGCGACCGCCAAGCTGACCGCCAACTATGCGCCCAAGTCGAAGGCGCTGTCCGTCGGCGGCGGCAAGGAAGACAATCTGTACGTCGCTGGCGATCTGGCGGCGACCCTGCCCGACACGCCCGTCGGCTTCACCGCACACCTCGCGCACAGCTTCGGCCCCAGCTATCTGACGATCGGCAAGGGCTACACCGACTGGAACGTCGGCGCGACCTACACCTGGAACCACCTGACCTTCGGCGTCAGCTATGTGGACACGAACAAGGACGCCTTCTCGCCGTCCGGCCGCAACATCAGCAAGGCCGGCGTGGTCGGTTCGATCACCGCCGCTTTCTGATCGCTTTTTCATAGCAGGAAAGGGGTCGCGATCCGCAAGGGTCGCGGCCCTTTTTCGTTCTGGGGCGAGGCGCGAGGCTAAAGCGCTGGCGGCAGGAATAGGGGCATTGTTAGCCACAATAGCTGCCGTCATCCCGCACTTGATGCGGGATCCATGGGCCTCCAACATTGCCTTTACTCTCTACCGTTGAGCCAATGGATGCCGGGTCAAGCCCCACAACTGTCCGGGATTCACAATTTGAGTAGCAGTTGTGGCGTAAGGGGCCGTTTTGCGGGTGGAGTGGGAGGGGGCTTGGCGCGTCCTGACAGATCGAGCCGATGGAACAAGGCGACCTTTATGCGGGTGATGAGCGCTTTTGGCGCATGGC
>Ga0207658_10000098_pt1 | contig 96611 bp, 83 predicted proteins | sample KBSS33metaG_FD_184322 | JGI IMG/M metagenome (GOLD analysis project Ga0207658, IMG submission 184322) | Switchgrass rhizosphere microbial communities from Kellogg Biological Station, Michigan, USA - KBS S3-3 metaG (SPAdes) (version 2) | ecosystem: Host-associated > Plants > Roots > Rhizosphere... | reverse complement strand
GCGCGAGAAGCAGGGCCTGGGCTACAGCATGTACCTCACCCCGCAGTGGACCGCCTACGCCAACGTCACCGACGAGCAACGCACCGGGGCGCGGCCGTATGGCGGGCCGTTCTTCTTCGCGTTCGCGTTTCCGAACGATGGCGGCGTCAACGAAACGGTCAAGCCGATCGACGACAGCACGATCAACGTCAATGCGGGCTTGCGCTACGCCGGCTCGGTCTGGCGCATGGATTTCGGCTACCAGGGTTCGTTCTATCGCGACGCGAATCGTGCCTACACATTCCAGTCGCCGTTCACGCTGACCTCGCCGCTGATCCCGGGCTCGGTGGCGGCTCCGCTGTATCAAGGGCAGATGTCGACCGAACCGGACAACAACTACCACAACCTGCAGGCGACGTTCACGCGCAAGATTGCGTGGAACGGCGAGCTCTCGATCACGGGTTCCGCCGGGCGCATGACGCAGAACGACGCGCTGATCGCGCCGATCAACTGCCAGGGCGTGTTCGGCATCGGCCTCAATGGCAGCCTGCAGACCGGACCACAGAATCCATTCCTGTACAACTGCGCGGACTGGAACACCACGGCGGCGTTGTCGCGTCCGAATGCCGACATGGAGATCGACACCTCGATGCTCGATGCACGCATCGTGCTGCAGCCGACTTCCGACCTCAGCCTGCGCGGCGGCTTCAAGTTCAATCGCGAGGACTATCGCAATACCTACCTCGCCTACAACCCGCTGACCGGCGATTACGGCTACGTCAGCGAAAACGGCTCGCAGGGCAGCATCGTTCCGGGGGAAGTCGGCCTGTTCAATCCGCTGACTGATCCGTCGGCATTGACGCGCATTTCGAGCCTGCCGCTCGACATCCAGACGACCGACGCCAACATCGGCGCGGACTGGAAGCTCGGCGACAAGAACACGCTCGGAGCGACGCTCGACTACAACCGCTACGAACCGAGCAACCGCGAACGCAGCCAGATCGACGACAGCAGCCTCAAGCTCACCTGGGTCAACCGTGCGCTCGACTGGCTGACGTTCCGCGCGAACGTGACCTACCTGAAACAGACCGGCAACGACTACGACTACGACCCCTACGACTTCACCTACTCCAACAGCCTGCCGGGCTACGTCGCGCCTGCGACCGGCACGCCGGCGCATACGGTCGAGGCGATGCGCAAGTACGACATGTCCAGCCGCGACGAGAACAAGGTCGACCTGATGGCCACCGTGATGCCGCGCGACGACATGACGATCAGCGCTTCGCTGCGCGGCGACTGGAACTCCTACGACGCGCAGATCGGCCGCCAGGACTACGACACCTACGGCGCCACGCTGCAGTGGGAATGGCAGCCGATGATCGCGACGAACGTGAGCGCGTACGTCGCAGTGGATCGCTCGCGCTTGAATCTTGCGAACGTACAGGATCAGCAATCCGGCGCCGGCACCGATCCGCGCCTGGGTGGTGCGAACTATGCGCTCGACGGCATGTGGTGGCTGCACGACAAGCAGCGCGACTACTACGCCGGAGCGATCTTCAATCACGATTTCGGCCGCGTGCGGCTGGACGCGAGCTGGAACTACCTCTATTCGCGCGGCACCGACGGCTACACGTACGCCGGCTCCAGCGCCCTCGCCTATCCGGACACGGCGCCGAACGCGGGCCCCGGCGGCGGCGCGTTCCCGGCGATGGTCTACCGCGTGAACTCGCTGAACATAGGGCTGACATTTCCGATCGCGCGGCGCGTCTCGATGCGCCTGTTCGACTACTACGAACGCGGCCGCGTCAGCGACTGGCACTACCTCGGCCTCGACGCCGGCTACGTGATCGGCAACCGCGTCTACACCGACGGCGGACCGGTCAGCTACAGCGCGAACCTCGTCGGCGTGCTGGTCAACGTGCAGTTGTGAGGCCCCTGGCGATGAACCTCACCCCGTCCCGTCGCGTATCCGCCGTGCTCGCGCTCGTGCTCGCAGCGCCCGCTTGGGCGGCCCCCGGCTACATCGACCAGCGCGGCGTCGCACCGATCCACGGCGACGCGAGCGCAGGCGCCGCCAAGGCGGCCGTCTGCTTCGCCTGCCACGGTCCGAACGGCAATTCGCTGGTGCCGGCCTTCCCGCGCCTGGCCGGCCAGCGCGTGGACTATCTGTACTGGGAGCTGGCGAAGTTCAAGCGCGGCACGCGCCCGCAGTCACCGATGACGGCGCAGGCGGCGACGCTCTCCGACGAGGACATGCGCAACCTCGCCACCTATTTTTCGCAGCAGGCAGCCACAGCCGACGTGGCGACGCCAGCCAGCCCCGAAGCGTCGCGCGGCGAAGCGCTGTTCCTGCACGGCGATGCGCGATCCGGCACCCCGCCGTGCCAGGGCTGCCATGGAGCGAAGGCGACCGTTCTGTCCGGCACCGCCTATGTCGCGTATCCGGCGCTGCGCGGCCAGCATGCCGACTATCTGGTGCAGCGCCTGAAAGACTACCGCGACGGCAAACTGAGCGACTCGAGCAACGATTTCATCATGCAGGGTCGCGCGCACTCTGGACGACGCTTCGATCGGCGCGATCGCCGCCTACCTGTCCACGCTGGCCCCAACGGCGCCTTGAGGGTGGGAAATCCCGGCTGAAGCCGCTCCCGCACAGCAAAGCCTCGCAGCAGCGGCTCCGTGGGAGCGGCTTCAGCCGCGATTCTCGTCCGTCAGCCGGAGCCTCTCGGCCGCGCGACCCACCGCCGCAGCCGCTGCAGTTCTGTCGGCTGCGCATCTCGCGTACCCTACGCAGTCTGCTTTCCCGCCGCCGCCCGCCGATGATCCCCGAACTCGGTCAATTCGCCCTGATTCTCGCCCTGCTGCTGTCGGTCGCCCAGTGCGTGCTGCCGATCCTCGGCGCCCAGCTCGGCAATCGCGCGCTGATCGCCGTCGCGCGGCCTGCGGTCGCCGGACAGGCGGTTTTCGTCGTGATCGCGTTCGGCATATTGACGTACGCGTTCGTGACGCAGGACTTCTCGGTCACCTACGTCGCGCAGAACTCGAACTCGCTGCTGCCCTGGTACTACCGCTTCTCGGCCGTCTGGGGCGCGCACGAAGGGTCGCTGCTGCTGTGGCTGCTGATCCTCAACATCTGGAGCGTCGCGGTCGCCGCCTTCAGCCGCAAGCTGCCCGACGACTTCATCGCGCGCGTGCTCGGCGTGCTCGGCTTCATCGCCTTCGGCTTCCTGCTGTTCACGCTGCTCACGTCCAACCCGTTCGCGCGCGAGCTGCCGATGCCGGTCGACGGCAACGATCTGAATCCGGTCCTGCAGGACTTCGGCCTGATCGTGCATCCGCCGATGCTCTACACCGGCTACGTCGGCTTCTCCGTCGCGTTCGCTTTCGCGCTGGCGGCCCTGCTCGGCGGCCAACTCGACGTGCGCTGGGTACGCTGGGCGCGGCCGTGGACGAACGTCGCCTGGGGTTTCCTGACGCTCGGCATCGCGCTCGGCAGCTGGTGGGCCTACTACGAACTCGGCTGGGGCGGCTGGTGGTTCTGGGATCCGGTCGAGAACGCCTCGTTCATGCCGTGGCTGGTCGGCACCGCGCTGATCCATTCGCAGGCGGTCACCGAGAAACGTGGCTCGTTCCGCGCCTGGACGCTGCTCTTGGCTATTTTTGCCTTTTCGCTTTCTCTCCTCGGCACGTTCCTGGTGCGTTCCGGCGTGCTGACCAGCGTGCACTCGTTCGCGAGCGATCCCAAGCGCGGCCTGTTCATCCTTTCGTTCCTCGCCGCCGTCGTCGGTGGCTCGCTGCTGATCTATGCACTGCGTGCGCCTAAGGTCGCCGGCGGAGAGCCTTTCGCGGCCGTGTCGCGCGAGACCGCGCTGCTGATCAACAACCTGCTGTTCACGTGCGCCGCAGCCATGGTGCTGCTCGGCACGCTGTATCCGCTCCTCGGCGAAGCGTTCAATCTCGGCCGCATCTCGGTCGGGCCGCCGTATTTCGGTTTCATGTTCGTGCTGCTGATGCTGCCGGTCGTGCTGCTGATGCCGTTCGGGCCATTCCTCAAATGGCGGCAGGGCGACTTGAAGGCTTCGGTCAAGCGGTTGCTTCCGGCGCTGTATCCGATTCCGTTCGCGCTGGTCGCCGCCTACCTGCTGCTCCCCGAGGGCGCGACGTCCGGCAAAGCCTACGCGGGCGTCGCCGCATCGCTCTGGGTCGGCATCGGCATCGCGCTCTATGCGCTCTCGCGTTGGCGCAACGCGCCGCGCGGGCGCCGCTACACGCCCGAGATGGTCGGCATGATCTGCGCGCATTTCGGCGTCGCCGTATTCCTGGCCGGCGTGCTGATCGTCGAGGCGACGAGCGTGGAGAAGGACGTGCGCCTGGCACCGAACCAGAGCGTGGCCGTCGGCGCGCTGAGCTTCCGCTTCGACGGCGTCAAGCAGGCGCAGGGGCCGAACTTCGTCGCGCAGCAGGGCACGATCAGCGTGTTGAAGGACAACGCGGTAGTCGCGACGCTCAATCCGCAGAAGCGGCAGTACGCGCGCAACCAGCAGACCCAGACCGAGTCGGCGATCGACCCCGGCCTGTTCCGCGACATCTATGTCGCGCTCGGCGAAAAGGTCGGCGACGACGGCGCCTGGGCCGTGCGCGTCTACGTCAAGCCGTTCGTGCGCTGGATCTGGCTCGGCGCGCTGTTCATGATGCTGGGCGGCTTCGTCGCGGCTTGCGATCGAAGGTTCAGGGCGATTGCCGGGAATCGGGAATTGGGAATCGGGAATAGTAAAAGCAGCGACGAACGCACTGCTCCCGCTTCGCCCATTCCCCATTCCCCACTCTCCATTCCCGGCTCCAAAGCATGAACGCACGACTCCTCCCCTTCGCCGGCTTCGTGCTGGTGCTCGCGTTGCTCGGCTTCGGCATCTGGTGGAGCCAGTACCACGACCTGCGCGAAGTGCCGTCGCCGTTGATCGGCAAGGCCGCGCCGGCGTTCTCGCTGCCGACGCTGGACGACCCCGAGCGCCGCGTGACGAATCTGGACCTGGCCGGCGAGCCGTATCTGCTCAACGTCTTCGCGAGCTGGTGCTTCGCCTGCCGCGAAGAGCATTCGATCCTGATGAACGACGGCAAGCAGCTCGGCATCAAGCTGGTCGGCTTCAACTACAAGGACGAGCCCGCCGACGCGAAACGCTGGCTCGCGCAATTCGGCAATCCCTACGACCTGATCATCGCGGATCTCCCCGGCGACGTCGCGATCGACTTCGGCGTGACCGGCGCGCCGGAAAGCTTCCTCGTCGATGCGCAAGGCATCGTGCGCTACAAGTACATCAGCCCGATCACGCCCGAAGTCATCGCGACCCAGCTGCTGCCGCGCATCGCCGCGATGAAGAAGGGGGCGAAGTGATTCGCGCCTCGACCATCGTGCGAGCGGCGTCGCCATCGATGTCGCTCGGAGTGAAAGGCAGGCGGCTCTGGGCGCTGCTGTGCCTGTGCGCCTTGCTGGCTTGCGGATTTGCCGCGCCGGTCTTCGCCATCGACCCGCTCCCGTTCAAGGATCGCGCCGAAGAGCAGCGCTTCCAGGCGCTTGCCAAGCAGCTGCGTTGCCTGCAATGCCAGAACGAAAGCCTCGAGGATTCGAACGCGCCGCTCGCCGCGGACCTGCGTCGCGACGTGTTCGAGCAGATGCAGGCCGGCAAGAGCGACGAAGAGATCAAGCGCTGGCTGACCGCGCGCTACAGCGATTTCGTGCTGTACGACCCGCCGCTGCACGGCGGCACGTGGCTGCTCTGGTTCGGGCCTCTGCTCGTTCTGGCCGCCGGCGCGGGCGCCGTGCTCGTCACCGTGCGCCGTCGGGCGAAAGCGGGCGCTTCCCCACAAACGGCGGCACGACCGGCAAGCGACGTCGAGGACGACTGGTGATGACGATGTTCTTCCTGCTCGCGGCCCTGATGATCGCGGCCGCGCTGGCCTGCGTCGTCGTGCCTCTGCTGCGCCACACGCGCGGCGCGGCGTCCTCGTCGGAAACCACCGCGCGCCGGCTGCGCGCGCTCGACGAGGCGCTGGCCGCCGGTGTCATCGATGCCGACGAGTACGCCGCGAAGCGCAGCGCCATCGACCTGCCCTCGACCGTGGGCGCCGCGACGCCCGCCCGTTCGCGCCTGACCTTCGCCGTCCTCCTGCTGGCCGCCCTGCTGCTGCCGGCGTCGGCGCTGCTGCTGTATCGCCTGGTCGGCGCGCCGCAGGCGCTCGATCCGGCCAACCTCGTCGCAGCGGCGCCGCCGCACGGCGACCGCGGCCCGGAAATGGAACAGGCGATCGCGACGCTCGTGCAGCGTTTGAAGGACCACCCCGAGGACGTCGAGGGCTGGGGCCTGCTCGGCCGCGCCTACACCGCCCTCGGCCGGCCGGCCGAGGCGCTCGATGCGCTCAAGCACGCGCATGCGATCGCACCGGACAATACCGCGCTGACCGTCGAGTATGCGCAGGCGCTGGCCGTCGCCGCGCCGACGCACCGCATCGACGGCGAAGCGCGCGACCTGCTCGAAGCGGTCCTGAAGACCGAGCCGCAGAACCAGCGTGCGCTCTGGCTGCTCGGCATCAGCGACTACCAGGCGAATCGATTCGATGCCGCGATCGCGCGCTGGAACGCGCTGTTGCCCTTGCTGCCGGCCGATTCCGATGTCGCGGCGAGCGTGAAGAAGCAGATCGCCGACGCGCAAGCGCACCGCGACGGCAAGGCGCCGCCGGCGACTCAGGTTGCGGCAGTCGAAGGCGACGATGCGGCGGACACGCCTGCAGCCGCGACGACACCTGCCGACGGCGCGAGCGCTGCGCATCTGACGGTCAAGGTCGCGCTCGATCCGAAGCTCAAGGAGCAACTCGATCCGAATGCGACGCTGTTCGTCTTCGCACGCGCGGCCAAGGGGCCGCCGATGCCGCTGGCGATCCAGCGTCTCAAGGCCGGCCAGCTGCCGCTTACGGTCGCGCTCGACGACAGCATGGGCATGCTGCCGACGATGAAGCTGTCGATGTTTCCGCAAGTGATCGTCGGCGCGCGCGTGTCGAAGTCCGGCAACGCGCTGCCGCAGAGCGGCGACTTGCAGACGTTGTCGGCACCGCTGGACGTCCATCGCAGCGAAGCGATCGAGCTCACGATCGACAGCGTCGTTCCCTGAGCCCGCATCGGACGCTCCGCGCACCGCAGGCAGCGGCGCCGCTCACAGCCACTCGCTGTGGCGTTCCTCCGCAGCGAGTGAGGCCATCGCCGCGCGATAGTCCTGCATGTACGCCGCGCGATCGCCGCCGAAGCGCAACGGTGCGCCGACGAAGATGTCGACGAAGAACGGCACGATCATCCACTCGCCTTTCGGCAGCGCCTTGCCGAGACCATGCGTGAACACCGGGATCACCGGCACGTCCGGCCGGCGTTCGGCGATGCGCGCCAGCCCGGTCTTGAACTCGGCCAGCTGCTCCGGCTCGCCGCGCGAACCTTCGGGAAAGAACACGAGGATCTCGCCGCGATCGAGCGCCGCCGCGACCGGCGCGAGCAGGTCGTCGTGTATGTGCTGGCGCTGCCGGTTCAGCGGCACGATGCCGACCACGTTGAGGGCGAACCAGGCGAGCACGCGATTGCGCAGGAAATAGTCCGCCGCGGCGACCGGCCGCACGCGCGGCAGCAGGTGCAGCGGCAGCAGGCTGATCATCGCCATCGCGTCGAGGTGGCTGTTGTGGTTCGCCGCGAGGATCGCCGGTCCCTTCGCCGGAAGGCGTTCGCGATGACGCACGTTCAAGCCGAGCACGAACAGCACGACCAGCCGCACGAGCACGCCGTAAAAAAACAGCCGCAACAAATAGCCCATGCCTGGTTCCGCTCGCCCTTTCCGCCCAGCCCTTCGGCCGTCATTCCCGCGAACGCGGAAGCGCTCTACAACAGCGAAGCTGGTCAATCCATTTGCTTTTGCTTCCAGCGCTTTTCCAGCCTTCTACGTCATTCCAGCGAATCAGCGAGGTGCCTCACGACGGCGGCCATCCGTCGTTCTCCGCTTCCAAACGCGACAGCAGCCTCACAGGACGCCCGCCCTTTTTCGTCGACTAAAAATAGAAATACGCCATGAAGTGAAAGAACAACGGCGCCGTGAACAGCAGGCTGTCGATGCGATCGAGGATGCCGCCATGCCCCGGAATCAGCGCACCCGAATCCTTGACACCGATGTCGCGCTTGACCGCCGAGATCGTCACGTCGCCGAGGAAGCCGCCGAAGCCGATCATCAGGCCGACCGCGATCGAATCCATCGGCGTCAGCGGCGTCAGCACCGGCGCCAGCAGGAACGAAACCAGCGTCGTCGTCAACGCGCCGCCGAGCAATCCCTCGACGGTCTTCTTCGGGCTGACGCTCTCGATCACCTTGTGCCGCCCGATCGTGCGGCCCCAGATGTACTGCAGCACGTCGTTGAGTTCGGTCAGCAGCACCACGAACAGCAGCAGCGCCGCGCCGTGCGCGGCCACCGGCTTGCCGTCCGGCAGCACCAGCAGATAGGCCAGGTGGCTGAGACCGAACACCATTGTCATCAGGCCCCAGTGCAAGGTGCCGGCCGCGCGCAGGAAATCCTTGGTGTCGCCGCGCAGCACCATGCGCATCGCGACGAACAGAAAAGCCCACACCGGGATGAAGATCAGGAACATGTGGTACCACTGCTGCCACACCCACACGTACTGGATAGGCACGCACAGGTAGACCCAGAACAGCACGCGCCGATCGGCGCGCCGCGTCGGGATCAGCGACAGGTATTCCTTCAGCGCGAGGAACGAGAGGATCGCGAAGAAGCCGATCGCGACGCTGCGGCGGAACGCGATCGCGACGGCGAATACGCCCACCAGCACCCACCACGACTTCACGCGCGCGGCGAGCTCGGCATGCCGGTTCGTGTCGTCCCCGCGCCGCAGGAAGGCGACGACGAGGCTGGCGACGACGAGCAGCGCGACGATCGCGCCGAGCGTGTAGAGCACATTCGGCGGGATCCACAGATGCAGGTTCATGCCGTCTCGTCCGAAGGGATTTGCCCCAGCGCGCGGCGCGCGCGGTTCGCGATCGTCAGTGCCGACAGCGCAGCCAGCAGCCACAAGAGCCACGCAAGCCAGCTCCCCGGAGCGACACCGAGGCCGAGCAGCAGGCCGAGCGCACCGAAGACGAAGGCGCGGTCGCTCTTGCCGAACGGTCCGTCGTAGCGGCGGCTCGCACCGATCTGGACGCCGATCACGCCGGTCATCTCGACGATGATCGCGAGCACGACCAGCACGACGAGCGGCAGCGCGGGGAATTCCGGGCGCAAGGCCAGCGGCAAGTACATCGCCGCATCCGCGACGACGTCGCCGAGCTCGTTGAGGATCGCACCGAGCTTCGACGCCTGGCCGTGTTCGCGCGCCAGCATGCCGTCGATCGCGTTCAGCGCCATGCGCAGGAACAGCGCGAGCGGCAACAGCAAGAGCACCAGCCGATCGTGGCACACGATCAGCAGCAGGCCGGTCGCCATCGCGAGCGCAACCGCCGACAGCGTGACCTGGTTCGCCGTGACGCCGGCACGTGCGAGCGTGCGCACGAACGGCCGCAGCAGCGACTGAAAGGCCGGCTTCAACTGGTAGATGCTCGCCATCGACTCCCGACCCGCGCGCAGACGTGCCGACGTCCCTTCCCCCGATGGAACCCGCGCCGGCCGGACGACGCGGCGGGCGCACGGCGTTAAGGTAGCAGACCTGCGCGCGCCGATTCGACTTGGCGGCTCAGCCGCAGCTCGCTACATTGCGCTCCTTTCCCGCTGCACCGATCCCATGTCCGACGCTCGCCGCTATTTCGACCTGTCCTCGCCGTTTGCGATGAAGCGCGGCGGCGCGCTGACCGGTGCGCGCCTGGCATACGAGACCTGGGGCACGCTGAACACCGCACGCGACAACGCGATCCTGATCCTGACCGGCCTGTCGCCGAGCGCACACGCGGCATCGAACGCGACCGACGCCTCGCCGGGCTGGTGGGAGGACATGCTCGGTCCGGGCAAGGCGATCGACACGGATCGCTGGTTCGTGATCTGCGCGAACACGCTCGGCTCGTGCAAAGGGTCCACGGGACCGGCCGACGTCAATCCCGCGACCGGGCAGACCTATCGCCTCGACTTCCCCGAACTGACCCTCGAAGACGCCGCCAACGCGAGCTATGAACTGGTGCGCGGCCTCGGCATCGATCGCCTCGCCTGCCTGCTCGGCAACTCGATGGGCGGTATGACCGCGCTCGGCTACCTCGTGCAGCACCGCGGCAGCGCGCGCGCGCACGTCAGCATCTCGACCGCGCCGCAGGCGCAGCCGTTCGCGATCGCGATCCGCTCGCTGCAGCGCGAGGCGATCCGCCTGGACCCGAATTGGAAAAACGGCCACTACGACGACGAGCACTACCCGGAAGCCGGCATGTCGATCGCACGCAAGCTCGGCGTGATCACCTACCGCTCGGCGATGGAATGGGTCGGCCGTTTCGCGCGCATCCGCCTGGATTCGGAGCAGCGCGAGGAGGAACCGTTCGCGGTCGAGTTCCAGGTCGAGTCCTACCTCGCCGGCCACGCGCGCCGCTTCGTGCGCAGCTTCGACCCGAACAGCTATCTGTACCTGTCGCGCGCGAGCGACTGGTTCGACCTGGCCGAACACGGCGGCGGCAGCATCGACCAGGCGCTGAAGCGTATCGACGTCGAGCGCGCCCTGGTCATCGGCGTGGAGACCGATATCCTGTTCCCGCTGCCGCAGCAGGAGCAGATCGCCGAGGGGCTGCGCGCCGCCGGCGCCGCGGTCGAGTTCGTCGCGCTGGACAGCCCGCAAGGCCACGACGCCTTCCTGGTCGACATCGAGCGTTTCGGCGCCGCCATCGCACGCTTCCTGGCCGCGCTGTAGAATCGCACCTTCGAAAACCCGCGGCGCGACCGCCGGCCCTGCCGGCCGCGCGCCGACGGATCGCCACCGGAACGACCCTCATGCTATCGCTCGAATTTCCCGGCGCCCGCCATTTCGTGCAAGCGATCGACACCGCCGTCGCCCAAAGCGACGAAAAAGCGGTCACCGAGGCGCTGCGCAATACGCTGTGCCGCCTGATCCGCGACGGCAGCGTGCGCCTGCCCGACTGCGTGTTCGAGCGCGAGCTGGACCACTACGCGCGGCGCGAGCTGTATCGCAGCGACGACCACGGCTACAGCGTCGTCGCGATGACCTGGGGCCCCGGCCAGGGTACGCCGATCCACGACCACGCCGGCATGTGGTGCGTCGAAGGCGTGTGGCAGGGCTTCCTCGAAATCACCCCATACGAACTGATCGAATCGCAGGACGGCCGCTACCGCTTCGAACCGCGCGGCACGATGAACGCCGGCGCCGGTTCCGCCGGCAGCCTGATCCCGCCGCACGAGTACCATACGATCCGCAACCCGAGCGACGATGCAATCGCCGTGTCCCTGCACATCTACCGCGGCGCCCTGAACTCCTGCTCGGTGTTCCAGCCGGAAAACGGCGGCTGGTACGCGCGCGACGAACGCCACCTGTCGCTCGACCGGACGCACTGATCCGCGGCGACCTCGCGGGCCTAGCGGCCGCCGCGGAGCGCACTTTCCGCGGCAAAACGCTTATACTTCGCGGCCCCGCGCGGCCACCCGCCGCGCGATGCCAGCCGAAGTGGCGGAATCGGTAGACGCAGCGGACTCAAAATCCGCCGCCCTTAAAAGCGTGTGGGTTCGAGTCCCACCTTCGGCACCAAGTGACTGTTTCAGTACGTTCCAAAGCATCCCGGGACGTACGAAGTAACCTCTGAAACCCGCATAAAACGCGGTTTTTTTTGTGCCTTTCGTTCCCTGACGTCCGGTTCCGTTCCGCTGCAGCCAGCGTGCAGTGTGAGTAACTTGTGAGTAACATTCCTCCTCGCCCAAGCTGCGAACGGAAAGTTACTCACACGCTGACCGACGTCAAACTTCGAGCGCTCAAGCCTGCCGACAGTCTCTATCGCGTGGCGGATGCGAAGGGATTGACCATCGAAGTCCCGACTGCGGGCGCGCTGCGTTGGCGCCTGCGATACAGGTTCGCCGGCAAGGCCAAGATGCTCAGCCTCGGCACCTACCCCGACGTGAAGTTGCCCCAGGCGCGAGACCGCCGCGATGCTGCGCGCGCCCTCCTCCTTGAAGGCGTCGATCCGAGCGCAGACCGCCAAGAGAAGAAGACTGCCCCCGACATTGCACTCGCCGATGAAGCGAAGACCTTCCGCGCGATCGCGCGCGACTGGATGAGTAAGCAGGATATCGCCGAAGTCACCGCGAACAAGAATCGCTGGCTACTCGAAACGTTTCTACTGCCGGATCTCGGCGACCGTCCGATCCGCGAGATCACAGCGCGCGAGTTGCTGATCACGCTGCGCAAGATCGAGGCGACTGGGAAGCTGGAGACTGCAAAGCGCGCACGCGTGAAGGCGGGCCAAGTCTTCCGCTACGCGATCCTCGAAGGACTTGCGGAGAACGATCCGACTACATCCCTCCGTGGCGCGCTGAAGGCGCCGAAGCAGAAGCACCACGCCGCCATCACCGACCCTGCCCGGATTGGCGAACTGCTACGCGCTATCGACGGCTTTAGCGGTCAGCAAGTGACCCTGTACGCCCTCAAGCTCGCCCCGCTCGTCTTCGTACGGCCTGGCGAGCTACGCCATGCGGAGTGGCCTGAGATCGACCTGGATCGCGCCATGTGGCGAATCCCTGCGTTGCGCATGAAGATGAAGAGCGCCCACCTCGTGCCGCTGTCCAAGCAGGCCATCGCCCTCCTCCGCGAACTCTTCGAGATCACCGGAAAAGGCAACTTCGTATTTCCCGGCGTGCTGTCGTCGACTCGACCGATCTCCGAGAACACCGTGAACTCTGCGCTGCGTCGCCTCGGCTATCCGACAGCACTGCAGAGCGTCGTGCAGCTGCCGCCCATCGACCCATCGAAGCTAGGCGAGCAGCTAGCGCGGCTCGTTAAACCACAGCTCGATCGCATCTCTGCGAACCGGTTCGGACCATGCCCGCGACGAACGTCATCTCGTTCCTCGACGCAGGACGACGCCGCCTCGCCAAGCAGATCGCCGCAATCGAGGCCGAACTTGAGCTTGGGCTACTGACCATGAAGGTGATGGCTCGCCTGCGATCGTTTCCCGAGATGGACCGATGCACGATGTCGAGCAGCGAACTCTACAGGTTCGTTCAGTCCCAACTCCGGGCCAAGCTGGTCATCGAGAGAAATCGCGGCGGGCGCGTTTAAGGATCGACACGACACGATCTACCAGACGGTACGCGAGCAGATCGTGGCGCAAGTCCTCATTCGCCCGGCCGTTCGGTAAAATCGTGCGCTCGCCGCCTTTACGAATGTGTATTTGTATTTTGCGCTAGCTGGGGCATGCCCTAGGTCCAGCGATTGCAAATACGGAAGCGAACTCACACTCAGCGGTCAACGTGAGTCGATAGGATCTTTCGCCGACTTCCCGGCGCCTTTTCAAAGAGTAGACCGATGAAAGCAATGCTCTTGCTCGTAGCATCGTGCGCGCTCAACTGTGCTCTGACGGTATCCGCCAGCGCTGGAAATACCAATGATTCGAGCCTGTTGAAAGCTGGTTGGATTCAATCCAGTCCTGGTGTTTACACCATGACCGAAGACGGCGTGGAATATCAGCTGTCAATGGGAACTGAAGGCGCCCTACACGATATTGCCAAGCTCAACGAGCGGTACAACGACTTGGCGCTGAAATCTATGACCTCGCTATCGTCCGGTGACGCTCAGGAGGTGGCGGATCTTGAAGGCGCGATCGCCGGCATCCCCGAGAAGGCAGACGGAGACATCAGCCCCATGACGACTTCGTCGGGAACGATGTGCGGCGAGTTCAACTACTACCTCGACTCCCACTTCGTTGTGGGTGGAATCGGAGCGGCTGCAGTGTCGCGTGCGTTCGTTGGAGAGCTCAACTTTGGTGCGCCCGTTCTGCCCAGTGCGGTAAGCATGCACACGAGCGCGACGGTGACGCCGGCATCTGGTCTGGGGTCGACGGTGAGCTCGGCCTACACTTCGTCTACCTGGGGCTCACAGCCAAACGTGGCTTTGGCTTCATGGCAGGTGCCTGCATCTGCATTTGGCGATGCTGGACCTGTGACCTCTAGCTCGTGCACTGCCTCCACCTATCAGTATGTTTCACTGACGGGAGGGACTTGCTCCCCGACCGCGGGGTTCATGTCGCTGACTAAGAGCTATCCGACCTGCGTCTCTTCTCCTTAAGCAGGCGGGCATTCGCTGCTGCGGGAATTTGACCTGCAGCAGTGAACTCTATACTGGCCGCAACCCTGCGGCGATCCCACTCCGTGAGACGCCCACCCGTAGCAATGCAGCTGGTGGCAATCAGCTCTTCGAAAGATCGTGCGTGCGCGAGCTCTTGAGCACCCGCGCCGATCGTTCGTCGACCGCGGCCACCCGGCACGCTAGGCACCCGCACGCCCCATCGCAAATCCCTGGGCAACGTTCGGTGCAGTGACAGGGATAGCGGTTGCCATCTTGCTCGATTAGGCGGTAGTAGCCGCCCGTCTCTGGGTAGCGCACGCGCCAGGAATGGGTTGGACCACTGGGCGGCGGGGGAGTCGCAGGGCGCGACCTCATGGCCAGCGTCGATGGGAAAGACGCCGATCTACCCGGCGGCGGCAGAACACTTGCTGACCGCGTCCGGACGCCATTCTCTGTCCGTGAGATCGTCCTCCGTAGCATCGCCCTCCCACCACAAGGAGGTCACCATGGCTACGAGGCGCTTCAAGTCCGCGACGATGAAGTTCGGCGTTCCCCTTTCGGTTCCGGGCTCGCGCTACGTTATGCTCGACGCTAAGGCGTGAAGGTAGCGGCGATGGACGAACTAGACATCCACAAAGCGTTTCTCGGCGGCGAGCCAATACCTGGCATCTCGTTCGTTCACAACGACTACGTGTCGATTGTCGCCGGCGAGCACAGAGGCACCAAGGGATCCTTGGTCAACGTTTACGAACTTGGCGATGATCCGACTTACATCGTCGAGAACGAGGCGGGGTTTGACATCATTGTCTACCAGTCTCATATCCGTAAATCGCTGGCGAAAGACGTCGATTGCTGACGATTGCGTGCATCCGTACTACGAGCACAGGTTGGCTGCATAATCGATAGGAGCGCGGCCGTAGAGACATCCTTGAGATGCATCATTGTCAGATTCGTGGTGATCTGCTCAATTTGGGCAAATTTTGCCTGTGCTTCCGATAGCCAAGCGTATCGGGCTTGTTCTGTCGATCAAGCTGAGTGGACGCTCCGAAAAAGTCCACCCGAAGCGGCTGGCGAAGCTATTGCTACAGCGAGAATCAACCATCGTGCAGCGTCACGCCTATGGTGGTTCGACGCCTATGATGGACGCGTTTACGTATGCAGCGATCCTAGTTCGGACGGCTCGGGATGTGGCGCCCAAGGCGCCACTCTCTCACGCACCAGCGACGGACATTGGAAACGCCGCACGCTAGACATTCAAATTTGCAAGTGATGAATTTGGCAGGACCTGCATGAGTAGGCCTTAGCCATGTATCCGCCAGCATCTTGTCGATGCGCTCATGCGCATAGCCAGCGTCGTCAGCCACTCCACATCGCGCCACGGGCGTGCTGCTGTCCCACTCTTGGCTGGTACGATTCCAGCCGGACGGCGCCTATCGAGCGCTCTCAACCCTGTCTTGAATTCTTGCAATGGCAGACTGTATGAAAACGCTCGCTCAAGTTTGCAGCTGGTTGTGCCTGGGCCTAATCGCTCTGTCTCTACTGCTGCAGCTCAATCGAACACCACGCCCACCGGGTATTGCCGCGTTGTTCATGGCTCTTCCGTTCGCTGCCACGCTGGCAGCATTCCACTTTCATCCGAGCCGAGCATTCACCGCGGTCGCTACCATAGCGAATACTCTGATCATTCTTGGCTTCATGCTGTTCGCGGGCGAAATGCTCTCGATAGGAGGCGGCGCCGCTGTGCCTCAGGCGCTGCTTTGCCTTCTCGCCTCAACACCAAGCATCATAAATTTGCTCGCAATACGCTCGGCTAGCCGAACAACGCAAGGAACATGAGCGCAGCCCTGGACGATTTGCGGTTCGTGGTCGGTGGTGGTGGTCATTGCTACCCAGTCACCGAGCCGGAGTGCGCAGCTCGAATCCGTCGGCGAGAATCGCGTCGGGGGCGAAGATATCAACTGCACTTTGGCCGATTGAGTAGAGCCGTCCATTCACGACTACGGGGCTCGATCTGCTAGTGACATAGTCAACGGGAGCCTGCCAAAGCAATTCTCCGGTAACAGCGTCGAACGCGCCGCCGATTCCGCCAAACAGGTATAGAACTCCGTTTGCCACAACCGGCGAAGTCGCGAATGTGGAACTGCTCGAAAAGTTGGTGTTCCATTTCTCCTGAAGGCGCGGCTGCCCATCATTGACGACGACTTGGTACGCATGGACCCCGTTTGAAGTCGCATAGACCCATTTAGACTCGTCCGGTGCATCCCAGACTGCTGGCTGCGGCATGCTACATTTGCAAGCGGTGCTCGAAGCGATCGCTTGGAGTTCGCCTCCGATGTTTCCCGGCGCGCCCGCTCCGCTGAGATCATCCAGCGAAACAAGTCGGACGATCCCGTCTTTACCGTCTACGACACCAAGGCGTTGACCGTAGCCGGGCATTGTTCCGACGACCGCGACCGAGCCAGATCCAAGATCGATATCGTCATCTTCGAGCTCTTGGTACGTCGTAGGCGTATAGCTGTCGAGTGGCATGCCAGCCATCCCCGTCCCATCCGCTGAAAGCGTCAGAACGCTGTCGCCCCAGTCGTGTCCACCCATGAGCGCGTCGAAAGGGCCGTTGCCCGTCACGACATATAGGCGGCCGGCGTCTTGGTCGAAGGTCGCGCCAGGGCGTCCCCAGATACCAGCGCGGCGGCTTGCGCAATCGTTGATTCCGGGCTGCCCCCCGGCAATGAAGTGAGCAGGTACATCGCTGCAGAGCGCGTTGAAGACACTCTGCGCACCGCTATCGAGGTTGATCGTCGTGAGATGACCTTGGTAGTCGCCGCCATCACCGTTGTAGCCGTCGGTCACCGCATAGAGATAGCGCTGACCATCGGTGGTCTGCCCTATCGTAAGGCCAGAGGCAGCATGCTCAACTTCGGGTTTGAGTGTAGCTGCCTGCGGCCAGCCTTTTTCGAGCGACTCGGCCCCATCGTCTACCGCGTACTTGTGGACCTTTCCGTCAGCGCCGAAGAAGTAGACGTATTGCCGGTTCGGGTCAATGGCAGGTGTCGACTCTGCGTGTGCGTCGCCACTCGTCGGCCGGGACCAAAGAATACTTCTTGAACCTACATCCAGCGCCAAGAGCGTTCCCGATCCGCTGCTGAGAAACATGACGTCGTGACTGCCACTCGGAGTGCTGACACCAGACAGAACGACACCACTCGCCGCCCCAGGATCGGGCAGCATGATTTTTCCCACTAGAACCATGGAACCGACGTTCGCAGGGCCCAGTGTATGTTCAGTTGGATTGAACCCGCGATGCGCTGCATCGTAGCCAGACTGCAGCCAATCGTCGGCGACCGCGCGCGGCATTTCGAGCGACAGCCCGAGGCCTAGGAGCACGAGAGCCCAAGAGTTGGCTGAGCTAAGCCAGTCGCGTTGCACGGGAAGCTCGGCGATATCCATTGCCATCGACTGGTTGAAGGTAGCTTGGTGGGACAATTTTGGGACAATGGCACCAACAATGCTCGTGCGGCGCACGCCTTTACGAATGTTGGCGGCGCGTGAAGGTCGAGGCTATTTCCCGCGACGTCCCGGCTTATCCCGGCTCGTCCCGAAACGCGCTCACGATCAGGTGTGAGTAACAATGTGAGTAACTTTGGCCGCGCGAGGCTGGAAACCGTTGCAGCGCAACGCTGTGCGATGCCCACCTTCGCACCAAGCACTTACCGCGTTTTTACCGATCGGTCTGCGGCTACAAACACTTTGGGGGATACTTCGGGGATACCGACGTGAAGATAGCGCTCCCTCCGAGTTGCTTTACCGACTCCGCATTCAAGGACTGCATGCCAGGCGACCTAGTTTGCAGTGAAGATTCACCCTTGAATTTCGGCGTCGTCTGCAAATACAACGATGACGTATATGTCGTGCGTATCCTCGAAGTTGCAACCTGCACGCTTGCCGCGCCGCACGATCGGACGCTTCGACTGGCGTTGCCTCAACCGCTCGCCCTACAAATCGAAGACGGGCGGTCCGATTTCAACCGCGCAGGTCAGATCGGTTTCGTAAATGGGCGCGCTTCTCGCATGTCACAGCGAGTATCGTCGGGCAGGCGGCCGCCACATCCACGTAGATCTTTCTAACTGGCTCATCGCTGACGAGCCCGATGGCGGGCTATGGTTCGGCACATGGTCGTTGCATGCTCACGACGCTTTCGGAAAATCTGCCGAGGTTCTTAGATCGGCGGCGGCGGGCAAACAAGGTCTTCGTTAAGCAGGAGAAATTCGTATGGCACTTCGTCCTTTGTCTTGGCACGAGCACGATTTTGTCGCGCGAGACGGTACCGCCGAACGATGGTATGCGGAGTTCTTCAACGGTCAGGACTACAACTGCTCACGCTACGTTTGAGAGTGTCGAAGCGATGCAGCTCTCAGCGGGCCAGGATCGGTAAGGCGGCACGGCTCGCGGCAAGTGACTCTAACGAGTCGGACGCTGAAAATGCGGCCGCAGAGGCACTCTACAAATTCGAACAAGTTATCGCGCGCGATGCCGTTTCTGCGATGGGTTTTTTCTCGGCTGGACGTAGCGAAGCGAGACGCGATGCGCACCAACTGATTGCAGAGATCGACAGCGCAGTCGGAAATTTCGAGGTCTAGTCGGCAACAATAGGCGGCGTTTGTAAAGCGAACTTAGCTAAGTGCCCTTTGGCCCTTAGCAGGCTTATGAAGTAGTGGGCGAAAAAGTTAGTCTTGGAGATCAGCAGCTTTCTTTCATCGGTGGACACCGCGTTCGACTCTGCAAGTTCAAGAAAAACGTCGACTGTAGAATTCCCGAGGGCGTCGATCTCGACATCTCAAACGCTGCGCCCGCAAGCCCGCCACGTCGGCAAGGCGGGAGATAGTCCGCAAACCCGAAATCGCCGGTGGTGCGTGACTATCAAAGTCGCGGACGCGCGCCGCGGGGACAAGTGCTGCGCTGCCGTCGTCTAGCCAGCACGGCATCGGCACGGCAGCGCGGCGGTCAACTGATGCGGCACCAGGCGGGTCCACGCCGCTTGATGCGGGTGCGCACCTTCGTAGGCGCGCTCGCCCTCCTCCGACGACCCTGTGAGACCGTACAGCGCGCGTAGGATGTGGTCTCCATCTTCTTCGCTTGCCCGCGCAGCAGGCGGCGCCTCGCCGGCCCAGAAGCGCGCCAAGATGGGCGGCAGCACCTCGCTACGCGGCCTCGCTAGTCTCGTTCGCTTAGTCGGCATTCTCCGTGCTCATGGTCGTCCTGGGGTTGGCGCTGCGAAGCAACGACGCCGTGCGACTCGTGTCGATCGCCGCGATCAAAGGAGCCAGCGAACACGGGTTTGACTCGTCGTCACTGGCAGGTCTGGAGAGCGGGCTCACGGTCGTTGATCCCTTGCCACCCAAAGGCGGCACGCTCCTACGACTCGTCGGCGGCACCGAGTGGCCGGAGGCGAAGGCGGCGTGACTCTTTCACCGACCATCCGCCACCGGCTATCGCTCATTTATTACTGAATAGAAGGATTCCACATGGCGATCCAGGTGCCGGGCGCCGGTACGGCAGGGTTGTCCTGGATTTCCAAAGCCCATTCTATATGCGTAATGACCAATGGGTCCGGAAGTCTTTGATTTGGAGTCGACACGATTGTATTCCCTACCCAACCACCATGTGATGCCACACAGAACAGCAGAGCATAGAGATCAATGTCATAACTCTGAATGGACGTCGGAGATTTACCGCTTCCCAAATAAGTGTTTGCAAATGAAACCGAGGGTATGCTAAGTCCGCAAGTGGAATTTATAACAGACGCATCCCAAAGGGACACATTCGCTCCTGGATAATAAAATGAATTAGTCGTTTGCCAGTTCCAGAGGAGATTGCCATTGCTCTCAGGGCCAAAGTTATGCGCTCCAACATCAACTTGGAGCATCCTCGGAATTTTGTCGGCCCAACCATCCGTCGTGATGACTAGTCTGACGGCTGAAACCGAATTCGGATCCGTGTCAAAAACTGTCTCGTGGAACTTAACATGAGGACGGTAATTTCCGGCGCTGTCTATAACCGCAATCGGCTTGGTGTTTCCATGGCGATAGTCTGCCCCCAGCCCCAGGTATGGAATACATCCGTTGGACGCATGCGTTCCACCCAGCGAACTGAAGATGATACTTGCAACGTTAAAGTTGCCGATTGCTGGATCAGACGTCGATGTAGCCGCATCGATGCTGAACGCGCCGCCGGCCGTGCCGGGCGACACGATGGGTAGTGTCTGATTTGGTGGACCTGATGAACAAAGGGTTTGGCCATTTACGAGGAATGACGGCTCATCGTTCCAACTGAGCTGCCAGTACGAGGAGCCGGCCACATAGTTGGACGAATGCGTCCAGTTCGATGTTGCAAAAGACGTTGCGAACGTATAGCAATTCGCGGTGAATATACAGGGCCCGTATTGCGGCGTGGTCGTGCTCGCCGGATAGTCGCTTCTCCATCTCTTTGAAATGAGTCCCGTGTCAGACAGGCCGTACCAATGCGCGGATGGAAGCGAAATGCTCGCTGTGTCAACGAACGCCGTCGCGTCGCCAGTGACATTCGTGCCGGCAATCTTAACCGTATAGACTCCGGTCGTCGTCACCGAAGTCAGTTTCACGGCATACGACCCATAGTTGTTCTTAGGAGGAACGACGGATGTCGTGGATACGAGGCCGGAAGGACTTCCTTGTGAGAATGTCTGCGGAACGCCGTTTACCAGAACCTGAAGGGTCTGATTCGTTCCAAAATTCACGCGCTGCGTCGCATTGAAGACCAGGACGGCGCCACTGCTCAGCGTAAGCGCTTGCTGCATCGATCCTATATTCTGCAGAAAAGCAACCTGTTTTCCGTCGGGAATTTCGGGCGAACCGCTCGTGAAAGCGTTCGAGCCATTCGATATTCCCGCCGATCCTGAGAACGTCCAGCTTGCACCAGCAGGTGTTCCAACATATGTTCCCGCCGCAAGCGCCGGCGTCTCGAAGCTTGAATTCGCCAAGGTTTGTGCCCCGGCAGAGATGGATATTGCATAGATGCATAAGATCAGAAACGGACGTATCAATGCGGATGAGCTCACGACACTGCCCTCAAGTAGGTTTATCAGGTGCCTCGTCGCCCACGTAAAGATAGACGTGAACGCTATATTGAGTGTTTCGAAAAGCCTTTCCTCTGAGCGTGCGTGAAAAATACTGACTGCGCACCAAGTGATAGGTGACGCTGTAAGCAAAAGCGCAACGACGGGAGCAAGGGTAAACCCTAGGTAGAGACCCATCGTCTTACTGCGCAGCCGATTTAGGGGGCTGCCGCTCTCGACTCATCATTGCCTCTGCCGCAACCGACACGCCCCGCCTTCCTGATGCCTCAGCCTTTCGTAACCCCGCCACAACGATTCTCAACAGAGTCCTGCTGCGCTGACAATTGTTCACTGTCACATGGCGGATTCCCGCCAAGCAGGAAGCTATCCTTCGGTCGCCCCCGAAGCCGGCCGCCTCAAGCCGTTTGGCGACGGTTCCCCCTGTGCCGGCTGACGGGGCGACTACAGAAGTGCGGTGACTATCATCAATCCGAGACAAACGGCCAGGCCGGCATAGGTATTTGCTTCAGCCAAGCTGCCATAGACCGTGCGCTGGATGTGCTGATACAACATCCCGAGACCAGTGGGTATCGGGCGGAGACTGTCCAAGATCAGCAGTATCCACGCGAGGAGCATCGCCTCAATGGGAAGCGTGCTTACGTTTGCTCGCCAAGCAACGAAGCACAGCACGGCGAGCGTGCAACCAACAGCCCACTTCAGCATCTGCTTCCCGCCCAGCGCTAGTCCTGTCTAGGATATCGTGAGTCGCGCCCTGACGCGGTTCTCTCTCGGTGAGACTTCGACCCGTAGCATCCGCCTCCCCACCCAAGGGCGTCACTCGAAATCGTCGGCAAAGATCCTATCGGTGACGTCTGTCGAGCACGCGACGGCGATGTCGGTTATATCGGCGCCAGCCAGCGTACCGCTGCCATTTGCCACAACGCAGGTTTGTGCTGGATCGCTTGGCTGCACGGACGTACTCACCGTGAACGTACCGCCGTCGGCCAATGGTGTCGGGAAGGTGAAACTGCCGTCGGCGGCGATCGGAAGGTCTTCGCTACCGTTTTTCTGCAGCACCAGACCGCTACCGAGCAGCCCGTCGACCGTGCCACCCACCGTGTAGGTAGTCGTGGTGCACGTGACCGCGACATTGGTGACGTTCGCGCCGGCCACGACGCCCTGGCCGTTCGTAACCACGCATGTCTGATTGGGCGAGGTAGGCTGCGCCAGCACGGTTACGTCGTAGCCACTTGCATCGCTGAGCGCCGTGGTGAACGTGAAGCTGCCGCTGGAAGCGATCGGCAGGTTGTCGCCCCCGTTCTGCTGCAGCACCAGGCCGGTGCCGGCGAGGCCGACGATGTTGCCGCCGATCGTGTAGGTCGCCGGTGCCGCGACTTGCAGTTCAAACGCGCCAATATCGGCCTGCCCCCCGCCGACGCGTGCGAAGCCTGCGCCGCGCTGGTCCGTACTGGCGCCGAATACATTGTTTCCGGCATCGATGGCGACACTAGTGGGGAGCAGTGCAAGCGTTTTCGTCGCTCCGCCGTTGTCCGCGAGCCCTTGCAGATCGGGGTCGGCCGTGAGGGTTCCTGGCGGCGAACTGCTGGAACTCATCACAAGATTGTTCGTTCCACTCACTGCGCCAAATGCATACAGATCGTACTCGCCGCCGGCCGCAACGTTGTTGGAGATGATCGTGCTATTCATCGTCAACGGCCCGTAGTACGCCTGCACACCAGCGGGCACCCGAGGCGTCGTTAGACCATCAACGGCAACGTTGAACGCGATGGTGCTGTTCGACAAGGTAAGGCCCGCGTAGGCATAAACGCCACCCAGCAGACCGTTTGCAACATTGTCCGTAATGGTGCTGTTGACGATGATGGACGGCTCTGTGCCCTGAATGGTGATGCCCCCGACATTGCCTGGGCTGCCGGTGAAACCCGCGTAGTTGCCGCTGATCGTCGACTCGCGAATGTCGGCCGAGCCTCCGACGAACAGACCGCCGCCGAACCCGCGCCCATTCGCGCGCGAATAGCAAACGCTCAATGCTACCGTGCTGCGCGACATCGTCAGGTTGCCGGCCACATCGACCGCCCCGCCATGGTTGTCGTGATCGTACTTGCCGACGAAATCCATGCCGCTCTGGCAGCGACGCACCGAGACGTTGTCGAGTGTCAAATTGCCCGAACTCTGGATGCATCCACCGCTGTAGTTGAAATAGCCGTACATGACGCTCAGTCCGCTGAGCGTCAATGTGCCGGTGCCGATGTGGCTCACGATCCGATTGACAGCCGACGCATCCCGAGTGATCGCCAACGACGTTCCCGGTCCGATCAGACTTAGGTTGTCCTGCGAAATCGTGATGGCGCCCGTGGTCAGCGTTATCGCCGAACACGCCAGCTGGGTCAGGTCGATCGTGTCGCCTTCGCCTGCTGCGGCGACGGTATCGCGCAGACTGCCGGGCCCGTTGTCGTCGCAGTTGGAGACCGACAGGGTTTGTGCGGGATGAAACCGAGTCGGAACGGCAGTCATCGATGAATTCGTTGTGGCGACGCCATCCACGCGCCCGCCCACATGTGTGCTCGTTGTGAACGCACCGACCGGCGCGCTGCTGGCCGCGCCCGACAGGGCCAGGGAAACGCAGGTGGCCAAAAGCAGACGGTGCAGCGCGTGAACGTGTTCGTCCGGCATGACGGGCATCTCCGTTGAAAATCCCATGACAAGCCCCGGCAGCCGGCTTGATCGTGATGACTACGCCGAAACGCTTTGAGATACGCCAAGAAATCTCGCATCGCCTTCTGGAGGACGGCGGGCAGGAAGTTCGCGCCCTTGCAGGAACGCGATGCTTCTGCCTCAATGCTGCCTGCCGACTGCGACGAACTCGCCGCCGCTTGTCATGATCGGACGATCATCGACATCAAGCCCGAGCATCTAGATGCCTGGTTGAATCCCGCGCCGGACGACCTCGCAACGCTCTACGCGATCTTCGACGACAAGCGGCATGCGTACTATGAGCACAGATTGGCGGCTTAGTCCGTAGGCAGACGCCGTCTTAGAGGACTCGTTGACTCTCGATCAGAAAGGGCCGATGGCGGCATCGAACGCTTTTCCACTACTGCTCCAATCCGGAGCATCAGAAGGCCCACAACTACGCCGAGCAATATCCACCATCCGGGATGCTCGTGGTTGGCACTATTGCCTCCGTGTGCCATGTGAAGCGAAAGAAGATAGGCCGCCAACAAGAGCGCACCAAGGATGATCGACACGATCACGATGACGATGCCCGTCACCATGAGCAGCACGGCTATCGCTATGTACCAGCGTGATATGGCTCGATTCACTTGTTCACCGGATCAGCGCAATGCTCGCTGCGCCATCATGGCGGCAGCGACTCGAATCCACTGCCGAACCGCGTGTGCGATTTGCGGGTCGTGGTCGGTGGTGGTCATCGCTGCAGCGTTTCAGGTCCGGCGAAGTCTAGACCACGTTCCCATGCAGCAAGGCACGTAGCGAGCGCTGGGAGTTGGACAATCGAGTAACGCGAGTCCTTGAAGCGAATGTCAGCGTCGGAGAGGAAGTGCCAGACAGTTTCGGGCACGACATTAGCGAGTTCAGGGTCGAGACCAATGTCGGCCTTCAGGGCCACGCAATCCGCGATCACCGAGTCGCGTTCGGCCCGAGTGGCGATCTGTCGCTCCCCTAGCGCACGTAGATCGGCTATCAGTTGAGAAATTGAGGCGCGGTCTACAGGCATGGCCCAATCTTACGCCTCGATCGCCTTCTCGCCGCGCGGCCGCAGCACTGCCGGCGAGTGTGCTTGTCACGCCGTGTTCACCCGTGCGGATCTTGCTTAGCCAGTGTAGTAATGCTCCTCGCGAGACTAGCCGTAACGAACTTCGCTCCCGTTCGAAAAACACGCATTTGGTCGCCCTTCAACGAGCTACCGTGAACCAGCAAATTCGCCGCAGCAGTTACCTGTCTAATCGCCGCCATCATGAGATTGTCGTCTATCGCACCCTTCTCGCGAAGATAATGCAATTTTGCATCGGCGCCGCCAACCCTGATGGCCACCTGAAAATGTACCAGTCTTGGCCAGGTCAAAATGCACAAGCCCATTTGCGGCGGACGGATTCGATCAGATTCTTCTGAGATGAGATAGTGGGCAGCGATTAGCAAAGTTCCGCGGCGAACTGCCCTGCTGAAGGACATCTTCCGGCATAAGGCGGGTGTGATGCGCCTTGCATTGCAGCCTCGAGGCAACAGTCCTAGGCGGAGCTCCTCAGGCATCAATCGGAAGAGCCACGCGCTCGTGGTCCGCGTAGACTCCATCTTTTTGTGGCGTAGAACGATGGTATTCGGCGCACAGGCGAGCTGCCTTTGCAGCCACACGCTCCAAATCGTCGTGAAGGGTATCCAGTGCCTCGTTTCGACGCGACCGCATCTGCTTCCCCAGTAGAGCAGAGCGCCCATTACCCGTCTTCCAAAATCGCTGGTCAAGGCTGTCGCGGCGCCTCTCATCCCAGACTGTCGTCGGGTGCCGTTCTCGATTCCTGGCCGAGCTTCACGCCTTCGACGGCGGCGGCTGGCCCGAGACGGGCGACCAAGGAACCCGCAGGAATCGGACGACGGCTCGCACTGGCGAACAAAACGCGTCCACCAGCCAAGCGCCGCAGCGCAAGGATGCGGACGCCAAGAGGGCGCGCAACTTCGTTCAGTCGAGAGGCGATCTGGTCCGCTTCATCCATCGACGCGATGCCCTCCCGTTTGTGTGCTTCAAAGAAAGTGGGCATGGAACGCTCGCTTGGTAGGACGGGATCAGCAGGCTAGCGCGACAGCCGTTTCAATTCCGTTGCCTCGGCCGATAGATTTTCGTTGCGATGAACTCCGTGCTCGGGAGCCGCCACATCGGGTCGACGAGGCAACATCGGCTCAGCGAAGCTCGGAAATCACTCCTTCGTCAACCGCCGCGCATTCGAGCGAGCGCGCTTGCGAAAGGGTTCGATACCGGCGTTCGATCCATCGAGCAATGCGACATAGCCGAGTTTCGCCGCGCGAATCGCAACATCAGCGGGCGGGTACCGATGAGGTTGCCACATCGCCGCCATGCCCAAGCTCATCAGTTGCTGGCCCAGGCGCGCTCCCGAGAAGGCGATCGCGGTCCAAGATTCGGCCGCAGCCGCGACTTTCTCGTGGCTCATTTTTTTGATCTCCGCTTGTGTACGTCGATTTGGCTTCGCTCCACGTTTCCCGATTCTGGCTAGACGTGCAGCGATAACTGTGTGCGTCGCAAGCGACAGGTCCGCTACCTTGACCGCGAGCCGCACCTCCCTTCGACCTATTTTCGCGGCCATGATCATTCCCGACATGAAAAGTGCGTGGACACTAGCACGTCACTCGATACGCACCTGGGAACCGGCTTGCCTTGAACGCCACATGAGCCAGTCCGAGGCGGCTCTCTCCCGATGAGACTTCGCCCCCTGCAAGCCCTCCCGCACCAGGAGGTGGCGGCGAAGAGGATTAGGCCCGCGACACTCCGTTGTCTGACGGCCCCAGCCCTGCATCCGCCAGCATCTTGTCGATGCGCTCGGGCGCATTCCCAGCGTCGTCTTCAATTCATCGGTAGGTCAATCGGAAAGCGACGACGAGCGATTCTGCAGCCGGCATATCGCGATCCGAGCGTGCCGACGCCTCTCAGTTTACGACGCGTTGCCTTGCACTGCTCGACTCCGCGGGTCTTCAAGACTTCAATGCCGGCTTCGATCGCATGTGCATCGTCGACAAGCGTGAACACGACGGGGAATTTCAGATTGAGATTCCATCGACGCCATTCCCCAGAAGCCAATTAGCGCCACGCGAAGCGTGTTGTGAAGGCTGCGTGAAAATCGCACCTAGGGCATACCCTAGCCACGATCAACGCAAAGGCGAGAGAGTCCTCACACTTGGAACTGGGTGAAAACGTCGAGAATTTGTAGCCGACTTTCCGGCACAAACCAATCGCTGAGGCTCTCCATATGAATGCCAAGGTCTTGTTTGCGGCATCGTTTGCGCTCGCATCTTTTTCATCCGTCTCCGGCGCCATATCGCCCGATGATTCCGAACTCCTTCGCGCCGGATGGCTGCAGACCAATCCGGGGGTCTACACGTTGACGGACGGGGATGTCAGTTATCGTCTTTCGATGGGAACCGAAGGTGCCCGTTATGAGAAGCAGCTGTTGACGGCCCACTACAGTGATTTGCTTCAGCGAAAGAGCTCCTCGAAATCATCAAACATCGATTCCGAGCTGGCCGACATCGTGGACGCGCTCGCAGTCATACCCGACAAGGCCGATGGTGCCGTCCGCCCGTTTACCGCTACAACGGGATCCCTTTGTGGGAGCTTCAACTACGGCCTGGATTCGCATTTCGTCGTCGGTTCGGTGGGAGCCACAGCCATTTCTCGCGTCAATATCGGCGAACTCAATTTCGGACCTCCCGTAGTTCCGACCGCCGCCGCCAGCCACAATAGTGCCACCGTCACGCCGGAGTCGGGTGCCGGATCCGTTGTCACGTCTTCGCATTCGACGTCGATATGGGGCGATCAAGCTCCGTCGGCGGTCGCAGCTTGGCAATTGCCGTTGGCGACCTGGGACGACCAAGGCAACATCATTGCAGCAAACTGCACGGCGTCGACGCTCTCCTCTGTATCGATAACGGCCTCGGGCTGTTCAGGGGGAACCGGATTCATGTCGTTGTCGAAAACATATTCGACCTGCGTTTCCTCCCCGTAAATATTTCCCTGCTCCGAATCAAACCGCCGGCGCAATGTCGGCGGCGTTCGAACGAGTGGGCCGTCAGGCGCCTGATATTGCCGAGGCGCTCGGGATCAATCTCGTCGCAGCGCAGTCGACGGCCTCGCCCAAGTCGGACGTCCCAACGCTGCGGCCATCCACAAGAAGCAGCGGAAGCGTTCGACTTCGAAGCCGGCCGGCGATTGGATCGCGTGACGCACACCGTGAATGAACATCGCTGCCGACGGCGAACGCGGGTGCTCAATCCAGCGAGTCGTGTAGGCGACGCCTTCTCGTGAAGCGCGCACGCTCTTGCAGCGAGTCAGCGATCTCGAGGCGGTTCGACTAAACGACGCATCCGCCATCCAGCGGGGCAAGCGCCGGAATTTTTCTGCGACTGGCGCAGGAGTTCGCATCCGCTCCGATCAAACATCCTCGCACCGGGCCTGCGCGCCCCTTGCCATCCCATGTTCGTGGCGCAGCCGCTCACCGAGCGCCGTCATAGCGGGACACGCTGAACGAATTCAGATAGTTTTCCCACCGCTGAATCGGCGGGGCGAGCTTAATTGTGGATTCACCGACGAAGGCCAAGCATGGTCGGCGGGGTAAATTCGTCGAGAGGTCGATGATGATGTCCACGAAAATGAAAGCTATGTTCCTGGCTGCCGGTTGCATGATGGCGATGCCTGCGCTTGCGCAGGTGGTCTATCGCGATGCCGGCGATTCCCACGACGACTACGCGCTCGTCGTACGCGTCGATCCGGTCGTCGATCACTATCGCGAACCGGTCACCCGCGAGAAGTGCTGGGAGACCCCGCCTGAAGTGCAGGCTCACACTACCGGCTACAGCGACGACTACGTGCGCACGAGCGAGCGACGCTGCCACACCGAAACCGAGTGGCGCGGAAGCGATCGCGTGAGCGGTTACGACGTCGTCTACCACTACGACGGTCGCGACTACCGCGCGCATCTCGATCACTATCCGCCCGAGCACCTGCGCGTGCGCGTGAACTACGACGACAGCATTTCGCCGTACGACGACCGCTGACGCGTCGGCGAACGTGACAATTCTTGACTGTCGCTTTGTGTAGAACGCGGCAGAATCACGCTCGCCGCTCGCTGAAGCGGTGCTTCAATCCCATAGCCGCGCGTGAGCGCCGCACGCTGTGCAGTAAGCGACAAAACACGGAGCGGGCCCGGACCAACGCCGGGCCCGTTCTTTTTTGGCCGGCTGAAATTGGCCGCCTTCTCAGGCTCGGCCCTGTCGAAACGGCTCGCCAAGAGCCTACGGCGGGAAGCCCTCCGTTCCCGGAACTAGCGAGCAACAGGTTCGAGCCAGCTCCCGACGAGTTCGATCACGATGTCGCTGCGCTCGCGATGAGGGACATGCCCGCAACCTCGCAGCACTTCGATCGTCGAGTTCGGCGCAGTCAGTCCGCCGATCCGCTCGGGATGGCGAACGGAGCCGTATTCGTCCTCGTCGCCATGGATGACCAGCACCGGGCACCGCACGCGGCGGAGATCTTCATCGAGGTTCCAATCGAGGAAACTCGGCGACAGCCACGTGTCGACCCACGCGCTGAAGACCCATGCGGCTTTGTCGCCGTGATACTTCTTCAGGCGTTCGAACTGGTCGGCCTGCGCGAATGTTTGCCGGGCATCGCGAATGCCCGCAATGGTGCGATCCTCGACGAAGGCTTGCGCCGATTCCGTTATCAGCGCGCAGCAGTCTGCCGGAAAGGTCGACGCGCATGCCACGGCCATCCCTCCGCCCACGCTATGACCGAACGCGACGAATTTCTCGACGTGAAGTTGCTCGCGCAGCGCGCGGAACGTCCCGCCGGCTTCCTCGCGAACGAAACCGCCGTCCAGCTGACCGGGATGAGGTGCCGACTTGCCGAAGCCAAGACGATCGTAGGCGATCACGCTGCGGCCACTCGCAGCAGCGAGGCGCTCGGGAAAGTCTCGCCATAGTTCGACGCAGCCGAGCGAGTCGTGAAACAGCACGATGGGGACATCCGCGCTGCGATCGGCGTTTCCACGCCGCCAGCGCCTCGCGAAGATTCGGCCCTGGCCGGCGTCCACCCACGCGTCCTCGGCGACGACGGCGCTCATCGAGTCCGCTCGGGCCAGGCGAAGCCCAAGTGAGCCAACGGTGGCGAAAGCCGATCCAACGCGGCGCTACTTCCCGGCTCTGTTCGACGACAGCCGCACCATCGCAGCGCCGAAGAGGATCGAGATTCCTCGATAGATGCGTGCGCCCTCCTTCGAGACATCCTCGAGTCCTCCTCTGCACCAGAAGACCGTGGCCCGATTGCAGCCGGCATGGAACACGATCAGCTCTTTCGGCTGGGTCAGCATCGCCAGGCCGAACGCGAAGAACAAACCGGCGATGAAGAGCCCGGCTTTGCTGATCGATCTTCCTGGCTTCATCCTGCACTCTCCAATCGACAGCTTCTTGTTGCGAGCGTTTGCAAGCCGCACTCGAGTCAATGCGACACCGCTGCTGCCATCGCAAGAAGCATGAGGGGGACAGGCAACACGTTCAATGCGAGGCTTGCGAGCGCCATTGCCTTCGTACGCGGATCGCCGAAACACAGGGCCAACCCTGCCATGAAGGCCCCACACGGCCACGCGAAGCAAGCAAAGAGCATCGCGAAAGGCCCGGGCAGCCCCATCCAGATGAAGGCCGGTGCGGCCACGCCCAGCACGATCGACGCGATCGCCGTCTTGCGGTAGGCCAATGGGCGTATCGGCGCGGCACTTTCCATTGCTCCCCCATTCTGTCCATCGTCACCGGTCATCGCAGCGCCTGCATGTCATTCGACCGCCTCCCCGCATTCTTCCACAACATTCGCGGCACGGCTTCGTTCGTCACGCGTCGCAACGCTTCTGAGACATGGAGCGCGTACAGTTGCGGCGTTTCCTGTCCCCCGACGCAGCGAGCGCCCCCGATCAGTGCAGCTCGCCGCTGGCCGCATTCCGCGCCAGCCACTTCGTTTCCGGCAGCCCACCTTCCTCCCAGCGTGATCGCGCGGGGTTGTCGCAAGGGCATCTATGAAACTCGTATCGACCAGCACTCCGCCGCGCAAGGCATCTGCGCGGACATTCGTCACCGTGTCCACGACCAGCGGCCTGGATGCCGTCCAGATCGCCATCGGAATGGAAAGGCGCCGCACGCCGTTCCAAGTCGTGCCCGTGATGCTCAAGGCGGGAGAAAAGCCGGCATTCGACCTGCGCGCCGACCCGACCGACCGCAGCGCGGCCATCGATACGATGCGGTCGCTGCTGGGATCGCTGATGGACGCGTCCGATCGAGGCATGCTGGAGCATTTCGAAATCACCTTGGGTGCCGACCTGTTGCGGAGACTTCCCGCGCGATGAACGACGCCGCCGAGTGGCTACCGGCCGGCAACGTCCGTCCGTTCCCGGGCAGATCGATCGAATTCACGAAGCGGTCGACCAACGACGCGTTTCGCGGCCTGTTCTCGGCCGGTTTCTACTTGGATCAGCACTCCGGCGAGCACGTACCCATCGACGACGTGCTGAAATGGAGATACGTGTAGCGACCCGCGCACGAAGACACAAACCCGCCGACGCGCTTGTGGACGCGGAAGCTTCCTTCACCACTGAGAAAGGCGTACGCCCATGCTGCATTCGGTTCGAAGGATCGAGGAGAGCGGCAAGCTCGTGACCCTCAGCGACAATTCCAAGTGGCTGATCGAGACCGTGGGCGCGATGAAGGCCCGATTCTGGGCTGTCGGCGATTCGATCGAAGTCGGGACTCGCGAGTTGTCGAACGAGCGCAGCGGCGACAAGGTGCGCGCCAGGAAGAAATGACATCGCGGTGCCGGAAAAGCACCGAGCGGCGCCGGCTCTCGACGCTACTCGATGGGCCGCACGGCAGGCGGCTGCGTAGAATCAGTTCCGCGCTTCGCCGTTCGGCTTCGCCATCGCGACCGTGATGGCCGCCGCGATCTCCGCCGCATGGATCTGCAGGCTCGACGCCCAATCCTCGACTTCGCGCTTGGCCGCTTCGAGCGAGTCGAACAAAGCCATCTGCCGTTCGCCGGCGGGGCGTTCCCACCACGTCAGGGCGAACTGGTCGGACCAAGGACCGGAAATACCCGCGACCGCCTTGGAACCGACATGCGCGACGGCGACGACGCCGTCATAGCGCGTGCGCCACTCGACGTCACTCCCCGCGCGCGATTCGACGGCGATGTCGCGATTGGTCTGCGTGGTATCGATCATGGCGTCTCCCCTCGTCCATCCCGGTAATACCTTGCATACGCAAGTCGCGTGCCAGCGTCGATGCCGGGCCGCGGGCCGGGAAATGGCTGTCGTCCGTCGCGAAAGTGCTGAGCCTTGGCACTTTTCGACACGGACGATCAGGGCAGGTCCAGCGCGCCGGGCGAACGAGCGGAACGCTTTCGGGCGATTCGAACCGTCTTCGAGCGACAAGCAGCCGGGTAGGACGGGCGCCGCCGACTGCCTCCGCCGGTCTTGCGGACGTGCGCGATCAGGGCTCCCCGCGCAGTACCTTCAGCGCCTCGGCGGACTTCAGATCGACATCCGCGACCCGGCACGCGAAGCAGCCGCACGATCCGTCGCAGTTGATCGGACACGACCCCTCGCATCGACAGGGGAATCGCGTGTCGTCCGACGGATGGAGGCGGTAGTAGCCGCCCGTTTCGGGGTAGCGAAGGCGGCCGAACAGCGTCGGACCAAAGGGCGAAACGGTCATCCTGGCGTCTCCCGGCGGTGCCCGGGAATTCTGGCGGAATCCCGCCATCGTGAATGTCAAACATCGTGACTTACCGCCTCGAATGGGCTTTACGAGATCTTCGCTCGAAGCGCTGCGAGCCCGCGGCAGCTCCGAGCCGGCGGCGCCGGAACTCTCCCTGCGCCTATGCGCCGGCCGCTATTCGCGCGTCATCCATTTGGCGCAGCCGGACCACGTCACGCAGGGGCGGCGCACCGAACAGCCGGCTGTATTCGCGGCTGAACTGCGACGAGCTTTCATAGCCGACCTTCGACGCGACGAGGCCGACGTCGGCTACCTGCTGCAGCAGCAGTCTGCGCGCCTCGTGCAAGCGCAGCAGCTTCTGATATTGCAGGGGGCTCATCGCCGTCACGTCCTTGAAGTGATGGTGCAGCGACGAAACGCTCATGTTCAGGCGCTGCGCGAGTTCGTCGATGCGCAGTGGTTCGTCGTAGTGCCGCTTGAGCCAGTCGACTGCGCGGGCGACCTTGTTGGAGCGCGTTTCCGTCGCCGCCAGTTGCCGCAGTCGCATGCCCTGCTCGCCCGTCAGCAGGCGGAACAGGATTTCGCGCTCGATCAGCGGAGCGAGCACCGGGATGTCCGCCGGATGATCCAGCAGACGCAGCAGGCGAACCGCAGGATCGAGCAGCGCGACCGGCAGCGTGCTGACGGCGATCGCCTTGCCGATCGCGATCGAGCTGGGCCTCGCCTGCCCCATGTCGGCCATCAAGTCGGCCAGCTGATGCAGATCGAGCGCGAGCGAGAGGCACAGGTAGGGCGCCGCGCGGCTCGCCACCGTGATCTGCGACATCATCGGCAAGTCGACCGACGTGATCAGGCAGCGCGTGGGACCGTAGTCGTACGCCTGGCCCGCGACCATCACGCGCTTGGCGCCTTGTGCAGCGATGACCAGGGACGACCGGCTGATGCCGCAGGTCAGCTCCGATTGCGTCGAATACCGGTACAGCGTGAGCATCGGGACGGCCGTCCTGTGCTCGCCGTCGATCGGCGCGAAGCGCTCGATGATCGATGCGAGTTCGCGCTGCATCGAAGACGCAGCCTCGGCGTGCACGGCGGCTTCGCTGGAACGGGTCATCGCACCATCACCTCATCGTTTCGCGGCGCCGAGTGTGCCTGACGAAACCGGCCCGTCGCGGCGTCCATGCAGGATCGTGCAAGAAATCGGCAGGATCGAACTAACGTAGCGCGCCGCGCTGGCACACACTAGTGCCCACGGGCCGCCCTTGCGCGCCCACCGAACTCGCCCGACGCGCGACCGTTCGTTTCCGGCCCCTGTTTCGACCATCGTTCAATCCCACGAGGTATCACGCATGACCACCACGCGCGGTTACGCCGCCCACGATCCGAAATCGCCTCTCGTTCCCTTCACGTTCGAGCGCCGCGAGCCCGGCCCGCACGATGTGCAGATCGAAATCCTCTACAGCGGCATCTGCCATTCGGACCTGCACCAGGCTCGCGACGACTGGGGCGGCTCGCTGTACCCAATGGTTCCGGGACACGAAATCGTCGGTCGCGTCGTCAAGGTCGGCGCGCAGGTGAGCAAGCTCAAGGTCGGCGACTTCGCCGGCGTCGGCTGCATGGTCGATTCGTGCCGCCAGTGCTCGGCCTGCAACGACCACATGGAGCAATACTGCGAACGCGGCGGCGCGACCTGGACCTACAACGCGAAGGAGCGCGGCAGCCAACAGCTGACGTTCGGCGGCTATTCCGAATCGATCGTCGTCGACGAACGCTTCGTCGTCGTGGTGCCCGCAAGCCTCGACCTCAAGGCCGTCGCGCCATTGCTGTGCGCCGGCATCACCACGTACTCGCCGCTGCGCCACTGGAAGGTCGGGCCGGGCCAGAAGGTCGGCGTGATCGGCCTCGGCGGCCTCGGCCACATGGGCATCAAGTTCGCCCGCGCGATGGGCGCGCACGTCGTCATGATCACGACGTCCCCGGAGAAGGGCAACGACGCCAAGCGCCTCGGCGCCGACGAGGTACTCATATCGCGCGACGCCGATGCGATGGCCGCCCACGCCGGCAGCTTCGATTTCCTGCTCAATACCATCCCGGTCGGGCACGACATCAATCCGTACGTACGGCTGCTCAAGCGCGACCGCACGATGGCCCTGGTCGGCGTGCTGACCGGCTTGGAACCGCCGCTCGCCGGCAGCAGCCTGATCATGGGCCGCAAGAGCCTTGCCGGATCCGCCATCGGCGGCATGGTCGAGACACAGGAGATGATCGACTTCTGCGCCGAGCACGCCATCGTCAGCGACATCGAGATGATCCCGATCCAGAAGGTCAACGAGGCGTACGAGCGGCTGCTCAAGAATGACGTCAAGTACCGCTTCGTCATCGACATGGCGTCGTTGACCGGAAAAGCGGCCTGACCGAAGCTTCCGCCTTTGCCCGTCCGCGCATCGCGCGCGGGCGGGTCGCCGGCCGCAGCGCGCCGCGATGATTCGCGGCGCTTTTCAACGCCCCGTCGCCGAGCGAACGTCTCGTTTCGGAACGCGGTAGCCGTTCGCGCGCGCTGCAACCCTCGCCGTACAGAAGATCGAGAAACGCCAAGCGGTGTCTGATCTCGCCGCGCCGCAGACCGGATCGCGCTCGCCGCCGCAGCGCCGCCATCGCGACTCGGAAAGCGAGCCGCACGCATCGAGCGAGCGATTCCTGCTCGCCGCCGGTTGTGTGACCGTCGTCACGCCACGCCGGCCGATGGCCCGGTTCGTGCTCCGTGACGGTTGCCGGCACTTGCCGGCGGCGAAGGGGAACACGATGCGTCACATCATGATTGCCGGCCTCGGCCTGCTGCTGGCTACGCAGGCCTTTGCGCAAGGGGCGACGACGCCGAAATCGCGCGCTGCGCACAAGACCGAAGCGGCCGCTGCCTACGACGGCGACCGCGCCGTCACCCCGACGGACGTCAACGCGCCGAGCAACCACTGGGGCAAGAAAGAGGCGCCGGAAAGCAAACCCCGGCCGTGCTCGTACGACGGAGCGATGTCCGATGAGGACATCGAACGCTGTCGCAGATGAACAAGCGGCGCCCCGTTGCAGGGCGTGCCTTGCGCGCGGCGGCTGCCGGCCAGCGATTCGCATCGAGCAGACCCTGCGCGCCGAGCGCGGCAGGGTAAAAACGCCACTTTCTACAACAAATTCAATGTATTGAACCAGAGAAGACCCTGTCGGCCCGCTCGGCAAGGCATCACTCGGCTTAGAAATCTCGAGAACGACATGACGCAGTTTCCCGCCAAATCACGTGTTTCTTATCTGAGCTCCGCGGAGATTTCGCCGCGGCCTGCCGCGGAACCACTGATGAATCACGCATTCCCGGCATGGGACAGCAAAAGTTATGGGAGCACTTCGGTGAGCAAGGGCGATTTCATCGGCAAGTGCCTGCCATACTGTCTGAAGATCGTCGCGCCGGGGCGCTACCGGGTTCTCAGCGAATGGGACGTCAATTCCGCTACGCTGTCGCACGCGCGAGTTCCGTTGAGCCTGACCATTCCGCCCAAGCTGATGCAATTGTTGGCGGCGGCGAAACTTGTGCGGCCGGATAGACTCCTTCTTTACGACGAGAACAGCCGGCCGACCGCTTCGACGCAGAACATGCAGCGCTACCTGACGATCCTCGAGTTGCTCGCCTCGACCGAAGTCTCGTTTCAGGACCCGCGATGAAGCCGATGCCGCCGAAGTGGAAGTACGGATGCACCCGATTCGAACGGACAGCGTGCGTGCCTGGCACGTATTCTGCTTCGGTGTCAATACCCTGACCCCTGGACTGCTGTCATGCTGAACGTCGTAGACATGCCGATCGACCATCTGTCCGATCACGAGCTGCAAATGCGCGAGTGGGAGGCCGTGATGTCCGGCGGCTTCGGCTCGACCGAGCATCGCCAGTTGCAGAGCGAGATGCAGCGCCGGTCGTCGTTCCAGGACAGCAGGCGGCCGGTGTCGGTCCACTGACACGCGTTTTCCGACCTCGCTCCAGTAGTCGATAGTCGATAAATTCAGACAGTCCCAGAAGAAAGCCCGAGCGCGCTTCTTCCCCGCCGCGCCGCTAGGCGATCGCCGCCACGCCAGCCATGTACGGCTGCAGCACCGGCGGCACCGAGATCGAGCCGTCGGCGTTCTGGTAGTTCTCCATCACCGCGATCAGCGCGCGTCCGACCGCCACGCCCGACCCGTTCAGCGTGTGCACGAGCTCCGGCTTGCCCGTTTCCGGATTGCGCCAGCGCGCCTGCATGCGGCGCGCCTGGAAATCGGTGCAGTTCGAGCACGAGGAGATCTCGCGGTAGGTCGCCTGCGACGGCAGCCACACTTCCAGATCGTACGTCTTGGTCGCCGTGAAACCCATGTCGCCGCCGCACAGCAGGACACGACGGTACGGCAGGCCGAGCTTTTCGAGCACGACCTCGGCGCAGCGCGTCATGCGCTCGTGTTCGTCGAAACTTTCGCCGGGCTTGGCGATGGTGACCAGCTCGACCTTCTCGAACTGGTGCTGGCGGATCATCCCGCGCGTGTCGCGACCGTGCGAACCGGCTTCCGCGCGGAAGCACTGCGAGTGCGCGGCCATGCGCAGCGGCAGGGTATCGGCTTCGACGATCTCCTCGCGCACGATGTTCGTCAGCGACACTTCGGCCGTCGGGATCAGATAGCGGCGCGTCTCGCCGACCGCCGTCGCGAACAGGTCTTCCTCGAATTTCGGCAGCTGGCCGGTGCCCTGCATCGCATCGGCGTTGACGATCAGCGGCACGTTGCATTCGAGATAGCCGTGCTCGCTCGTGTGCAGGTCGAGCATGAATTGCGCGAGCGCCCGGTGCAGCCGCGCCAGCTCGCCGCGCAGCACGGTGAAGCGCGCGCCAGACAGCTTCGCGCCGGTATCGCCGTCGAGCCAGCCCTTGCGCGCGCCGAGCTCCACGTGGTCCTTCACCGCGAAGTCGAATGCGCGCGGCGTGCCCCAGCGATGCTGTTCGACGTTGTCGTTCTCGTCCTTGCCGGGGGGCACCGATTCGTGCGGAAGATTCGGGATACCGAGCGCGACGTCGGCCAGCCTCGCCTGCACCTCGGCGAGCTTGTGTTCGTTCGCCTTCAGCTGGTCGCCGATGCCGGCCACCTCGGCCATCAGCGCGGCGGCGTCCTCGCCCTTGGCCTTGGCCTGCCCGATCGCCTTCGAACGCGTGTTGCGCAGGTTCTGCAGTTCCTGCGTCTCGGTCTGCGCGCTCTTGCGCTGCGCTTCGAGCGACTCGATCGCCGCCTTGTCGAGGGAAAAGCCGCGCGCAGCGAGCCGCTCGGCGACGACATCGAGATGGGCGCGCAGCAGGGCTGGATCGAGCATGGGGTATCCGGACGAGACGAAAGACGCAGATTATAACCGTGCCGTCCACCTCTCTCGCTGATGCCGCGCACGCTGCGGGCGCGCGCGAAGCGCGCCACATCGGCGCGCTCGCCCTGCCCTGGACGCGACCGCGCTATCTGCGGCCGAGCCACCAGGCGATCGCGACGCCGGCCAGCAGCCAGCCGACGCCCTGGTCGATCAGGTTCCCGACGACGTAGTCGGTTGGAAAGCGATACCACGTGCCGAGCGGCACGATGTTGGCGAGCCAGCCGAACACGCCGAATGCTGTCGCGCCGATCACGCGAGCGCCGAAGCCCCAGGCCGTGGCCGCAAGCACCCAGGCGATCAGCACGGCGGCGATCAGATTGCCGACGAACTGCGTGCCGAGCTCGGCGCCCATGCTGGCCGGATCGGCCTTGGGCGTGGCAACGACGACGAACAGCGACGGGTTCGCCTTCGCCTTGGCCGCCCACGCATCCATCGTCGGCTTGTCGCCCATCTTGGCCGGATCGATGCTCGGCAGCAGGTAGATGCTGCCCGGCGGCAAGCCGGCGCTCGCCGCCTGCAGCACGGCATCTTCGGCCTTCGGTTGGCTGAACCCCATCATGCCGACCGGCAGCAACATGTGCGAAGCGAATTGCCAGAAGAAAATCACGATGGCGCCGAGCAGCGCCGCGATGCCGATGCGCATGTCCACCTCCCCAACCAAGGTGCGCAAACGCTACGCCGGGCCTCATCGGCTCGCAAGGTAGGCCGCGGCAGGCGGCAAGCGCGCAGCGCCGAAGCGTGCCGGTCAGCGCTGCACCCAGACTTTCAGCAGTACCGCGGCTACTGCGGCGCAGCCCGCACCGAAGCCGAACGCCAGCATCGGCGAGCCGGCCGACCACAGCCAGCCGAACAGCAGCGACGCCGGCAGCAGGAACAATCCGGCAACGAGGTTGTACCACCCGAACGCAGTGCCGCTCTGCTCGCCCGGGACGAGATCGGCGACCAGCGCCTTCTCGGTGCCTTCGAGCGCTGCCGTGACGACGCCATAGCCGGCGAAGGCGAGCCACAACGCCCAGTCGGCGCTCGGCAGGCTGCCGATGGCCAGATACGCCAGTGCATAGGCGAACCAGGCCAGCGCCAGCACGTTCGCGCGACCGCAGCGATCGGACAAGGCCGACAGCGGCGTCGACAGGAGCGCGGCAACGGCCGAGAACAGCGCCCACATCAACGTCGTGCGCGTGGCGCCGGCACCGAGCTCGTTGGCGCGCAGCAGCAGGAACATGTTCGACGAGTTGCCGAGCGTGAACAGCGCGAGCACGCCGAGGTAGCGGCGAAACGGCGACGGCAGTCCGGCCAGCGTCCAGCGCATCGTCGGTTTGCCGAGCGTCGGCTTTCGCTCCGCCTCGGGCACCTTGAACGCGAGCAGCAGCACGAGCAGGGCCGGCACGATCGACAGCAGGAATACGTGGCGCAGGTCGACGCCGAGCGCGAGCAGCGCAGCGGCGGCGAGCGGCCCGATCACCGCGCCGAGATTGTCCATCGCCCGATGAAAACCGAACGCGAGACCGCGCTGCTGCGGCTCGACGCTGAGACTGATCAGCGCATCGCGCGGCGCCGAACGCAGCCCCTTGCCGATGCGGTCGGCGAAGCGGCATGCGAGCACGCCGAGCCAGCTCGTCGCCAGGCCGATCAGCGGCCGCGCGAAACCCGCCATCGCATAGCCGGCGATGACCCACGCGCGCACGCGGCCGCTGCGATCGGCGAGCACGCCGGCGAACAGCTTCAGCAAGCTCGACGCCGCTTCCGCGACACCTTCGATCAAGCCGAGCGCCTTCGGCCCGGCCAACAGCACCGACGCCAGGTACAGCGGCACCAGCGGATAGATCATGTCGCTGGCGAAATCGTTGACCAGGCTGATCGTGCCGAGCAGCCAGAGGGTACGCGGCAGCGTGCGGATCGCGCGGATCATGCGCTCACCGCGCGTCGATCCGCGGATACGCCTCGGGGGAGCGCAACGAACTCATCCCATGGGAACCGTCGGCCTGAAGTGGGCCGATTATGCCGCGCCGATCGCGGCAACCGACGGCAGCGACGCGTTCGACGCGGCAGCGGCTGCCACGCCGCTGCCGTTCCTGGGCGGCGACCCGCCGCCCTATGGGTTGCTGCCGTCGAAGTCGTCCGCGAAGATCGTGTCGAGCGAGTAGAAATAGCCAGCGCCCGGCGAGCCGCTGCCGTCGTCGGTCGGGTGCGGTGCGCCGGCGAACACGGTGTCGCCACCGCGCAGCGCGACCGAATAGCCGAACTCGTCGCCGAGCGTGCCGTCGCTCGGTGCCAGTTTGCCGACCTCGTTCCAGCTCGCGCCGCTGCCGTCGAAAAGATAGGCGGCCCCCGTGAACGGGTTGCCGCCGATAGTCGCGCCGGGCGCCCCGACGACGGCATTCGTGCCGTCGATGGCGATCGCATCGCCGAAGAAATCGCCCGAAGCCCCATCCGCCGCGAGCAGTTTCTGCGTCTGCGTCCAGGTTCCGCCCGACACGCTGAACGCATAGACCGCGCCCTGGAAGGCATTCGCCGCCGGAGCTCCGACCAGCGCATTCGTTCCGGCCAGCGCCACCCAGCGGCCGAAGTAGTCGTCATCGGCGCCGTCGTCCGCAGCCAGCCTTTGCGTTTGGCTCCATGTGCCGGACGAAGCATCGAAATCGAATATGTAGGCGGCGCCGTGACCGGCGTTGCCGTTCGCATACGTGGCTTGATCCGCCCCGATCAGTGCCGTGCTGCCGTCCATCACGAGCTGCTGGCCGAACTGGTCCTGGGCCACGCCGTCGCTGGCCGTGAGTTTCTGGGTCTGCGTCCAGGTTCCGTCGGTTTCGGCGAATGCGTAGACGGCGCCTTGGTAGTCGTTGCCGTCGATGGTGACACCATGCGCTCCGACGAGCGCCTGGCTGCCCTCGACAGCGACCGATATGCCGAATTCGCGGATTCGAGATGGGACGTCGTCCGCGACCAGTTTCTGGCGCTCCGTCCAGCCGCCATCCGATTCGGTGAAGATGTATACGGCGCCTTGCAGGAGCTGCCCGTCGAGAACCACACCCGGCGCGCCGATCATCAGCGTGCTGCCGTCGTACGCCACCACCGTGCCGAAGTTGTCGCCGCCGGCGCCGTCGCTCGCGGTGAGCTTCTGGACTTGCGTCCATTCGCCCGCGGATTCCTTGAATACGTACACGGCGCCCTGGAACGGATTGGCGCCGATGCTGGCGTAGTAGGCGCCGACGAATGCCATATCACCCTTGATCGTCGCCGACCAGCCGAACGCATCGAGCGAGCCGCCATCGTCGGCCGTCACTTTCTGCTCCAGCCAGGCCAGCGCATCGATGACGCGCGGTTCGCGCACCGGCACGCTGGCACGCAATGTCTGCAGCAAGGCGGCCTGGTCCATCGGCGTGGCGGCCGACGCCGACGCCGCGGCACTCGACCCGGGCTCGAGGCAACTCACGAAGATCACGAGCAACAAGGCGGCTTTCAGAGTGGTCAACACTTTCAAGTTCGTCTCCTCCTCGGCACCGAAATCGGTCGATTTCGGCGGTAAAGTATTCGTGACAGCCGCCGCGAGCGCCTCTCGCGAACGTGCATTTTGTGTCCCGTTTGGATCACGGCGAGCCGTTTGACCGGAATGATCGGCAAGGAAAACAACGACGTATACGAATTCGGCCCGTTTCGGCTGGAGGTTGCCGAGCGCCGCCTGCTGCGCGAGGGTTCGATCGTCGCGCTGACGACGAAAGTGTTCGATCTGCTGCTCGCCCTGGTCCGGTCGGCCGGCCGCCTGCAGACACGCGAGGAACTGATCGGCACGTTGTGGCCGGACACGATCGTCGAAGAGCACGGGCTCACGTCCCGGATCAGCGCGCTGCGCAAGGCGCTCGGCGACGAGGGCGAAGTCCCCTGCTACATCGAAACCGTGCGCGGTCACGGCTACCGTTTCGTCGCGCCGCTGGGCGCCGAGGCATCGCAGGCATCCGCCGAGCCGGCGCGGGTATTCGCCGCATCGCCTCGCTCGCGCCGCTGGCGGCCGCATCTTCTTGCGGCGTCCGGCGCCGCCGCACTGGCGGTCGCCGCGTGGGTTTTTCTCGGGGCGGATTCGCGCTCGGCGCCGCCGGACGTGCCGCCGCGCTCCGTGGTCGTGCTGCCGTTCGTGAACCTCAGCGCCGACCAGGACAACGCCTACTTCGCCAGCGGCATCCAGGACATGATCCTGACCAAGCTGGCCGGCATCGGGGACCTGCGCGTGATTTCCCGTACCTCGACGCTGGACTACGCCAGCCACCCGCCCGACATCAGAAAGGTCGGCGCCCTGTTCGGCGTGGCCACCGTGCTCGAAGGCAGCGTGCAGAAGATCGGCGATCGCGCGCTGATCAATGTCCAGCTGATCGACGCCCGCACCGACCAGCATCTGTGGGCGCAGGCGTATACGCGTTCGCTCGACGACGTCTTCCGCGTCGAAAGCGATGTCGCCGAGCAGGTCGCCGCAGCACTGCAGGCGCACCTGCTGCCGAAGGAAGCGGAACGGCTGGCCACGCCGCCGACGCGCAACTCGCGCGCCTACGATTTGTTCCTGCAGGCCGAATACCCCGCGATCCAGGTCGAACGCGGCGGCGCGCATGCCTCGGCCGAGTCGCTCGAACGCGCCGTCGACCTGTATCGCCAGGCGCTGGCCCTGGATCCGGATTTCGCGCTGGCCGAGGCCCGGCTTTCGTTCCTGCACAGCTATGCCAACTGGTTCGGCATCGATCATTCCGACGAACGGCTCGCGCAAGCGCAGCGGACGGCCGAAAGCGCCTTGAAGTCCAACCTGCCGCAGGCTCACCTCGCGATGGGCTACGTGTACTACTGGGGTCATCGCGACTATGCGAACGCACTCGAACAGTTCGCGCTGGCCAGACAGGGACTTCCGAACGATGCCGCGGTGATCGGCGCGATCGCCTTCATCGAGCGCCGCCAGGGCAAATGGGCGGACACGCTCGGCAATCTCGAGCAAGCCGAGATCCTCGATCCGCGCAATTCGCTCTGGTTCGCCGAGCGCGCCAACACCCTCGTGCAGCTGCGCCGATACGCGCAAGCCGAAGAAGAGTACGACCGCGCCTCGGCCGTCGATCCGCAGGGCTATCGGCTGATCGCCAGCAAGGCGCTCGCGCAGCTGATCGCGGGCGAACCGCACGCGGCGCGCGCGACGCTGGCCGCGCTGCCGGCGAATGCGGACGCGGCCGGCGTAGCCCCTGCGGTACGCTTCAGGATGGCTTGGCTGGACCGCCAGCCGGACGCCGCACTCGCGGCGATCGCCGGCAGCGGCGACGCGTGGATCGAAGATCCCTTCATGATCAACCTGCCGTCCGGCGTGCTGCGTGCGCAAGCTCTGCACCTCAAAGGCGACGAGGCGCAGGCACACCGCGAATACGAGAAAACGCGCAAGACACTCAGCGACCAGCTCGACGGCGACCCCGACAACTTCAACCTGCTCGCCGCGCTGAGCGTGACCGACGCCGGCCTCGGCCGGAAGGATGCGGCGATCGGCGGCGCGCGGCGCGCTGCCGACCTGATGCCGGTCGCGCGCGACGCGATACGCGGCCCTTCGCATCTGGCTATCCTGGCCGAAACCTATGCGCTGCTCGGCCAGGCGCGCCCGGCCGTCGGGCTGCTGCGCCAGCTGCTCGCGATGCCCGCGGGCATGTTCGTTTCGCTGCCGCTGCTGCGCACCGATCCGCGCTGGGATCCGATCCGTTCGGACCCGGACTTCCAGGCGCTGCTGAGCGAACGCGCTTCCGCAGCGACGCTGGCGGCTCGAACCGAGCTGCATTGACGCCGCCGCACGCGCGTGCGACGACGGACGTCGCACGAACCGCGTGCGCCTCTCCCTCCCCGATCACCCGTTGCGGCGCGCCATGCGCCGCGCGATGCGCAACGCTTCGAGCTTCTCGCGGAATTTTCCTTCCAGGCCGCGTTCGGTCGGCGTGTAGAACGCCGCATCGGCGAGCGCATCCGGCAGGCATTGCTGATCGATCGCGATGCCGCCCTCGGCATCGTGGTCGTACTGGTAGTCCTTGCCGTAGCCGAGGCCCTTCATCAGTTTCGTCGGCGCGTTGCGCAGGTGCATCGGCACCTCGAGCGTGCCGGTTTCGCGCACGATGCCCTTGACCTGGTTGAACGCCATGTAGGCGGCGTTGCTCTTCGGTGCGACGGCGAGATAGATCGCCAGTTCCGCCAGACCCAGCTCGCCTTCCGGACTGCCGAGGCGGTCGTAGGTCTCCCACGCATCGAGCGCCATGCGCCACGCGCGCGGATCGGCCAAGCCGATGTCCTCGACCGCCATGCGCGCCATGCGCCGCGCGAGATAGAGCGGATCGCAGCCGCCGTCGAGCATGCGCGTCAGCCAGTACAACGCCGCATCGGCGTCCGAAGAGCGCACCGACTTGTGCAGCGCCGAGATCTGGTCGTAGAACTGCTCGCCGCCCTTGTCGAAGCGGCGCGTGCGATCGGCAAGGACTTGCGCCAGCGTCGTCTCGTCGACGACGCCGTCGACGCCGAGCTCGGCGGCGATTTCCAGGAAGGTCAGCGCACGCCGCACGTCGCCGTCGGCAGCCTGGGCCATCGTCGCGAGCGCTTCGTCGTCGACGCGGATGTGCATCGCACCGAGGCCGCGCTCCTCGTCGGCGAGCGCGCGCTTCAATGCCGCAAGGATCGCTTCGGGCGGCACCGACTCCATCACGTGCACGCGGCAGCGCGACAGCAGCGCCGAGTTGAGTTCGAACGACGGGTTCTCGGTGGTCGCGCCGATGAAGACGATGATGCCCTTCTCGATGTGCGGCAGGAACGCGTCCTGCTGCACTTTGTTGAAGCGATGCACCTCGTCGACGAACAGCACCGTGCGCACGCCCTGCGCGTAGCGCTGCTCGGCTTCGGCCAGTTCAGCGCGCACGTCCGGCAAGCCGGACAGCACCGCCGAGATCGCGCGGAATTCCGCATCGGCGTAGCGCGCGAGCAGCAGGGCCAGCGTGGTCTTGCCGCAGCCCGGCGGTCCCCACAGGATCATCGAATGCACGTGGCCGGCCTCGATCGCGCGGCGCAAAGCGCTGTTCGGACCGACCAGGCGCTGCTGGCCGACGATCTCGTCGAGCGTGCGCGGACGCATGCGCTCGGCGAGGGGCTTCAAGCCCTCGGGTTCGGCGAACAGGCTGGTGGCGGTCGGGGATGCTTTTCGGCGTGCCATCGCGTCATCATAAAGCAGTGCCGCGCGCCGATCGCGTCGGCGCGCGAACGCACTCACCAACGGATGCCTCATGCCGACGACGCTCTACCGAATGGCCCATGCCGGCGACGCCGCCGCGATCGCGGCGATCTATGCGCCTTATGCGACCGACACGGTCATCACCTTCGAAACCGAAGCGCCCGACACCGACGAAATGCGCGCGCGTGTCGCGTCGATCGGCCGGCGCTATCCGTGGCTCGTCGCCGAATTCGGCGGCGAGGTCGTCGGCTACGCCTACGCCAGCGAATACCGCACGCGCAAGGCGTATCGCTGGAGCATCGACGTCGGCGTCTACCTGGCGCCCGCCGCACATCGCAAAGGCATCGGCCGCGGATTGTATGCGCGTCTGTTCGCGCTGCTGCGCGCGCAGGGCTACGTCAACGCCTACGGCATCATCACGCTGCCCAATGCCGCCAGCGTCGGCCTGCACGAGGCGATGGGTTTCGAGCCGATCGGCACGTATCGCCACGTCGGCTACAAGCACGGTGCGTGGCTCGACGTCGGCTGGTGGCACCTCGCCCTGACGTCACCGCCGCTGCCGCCGCGCGAACCCGTCGCGTTTCCCGACCTCGATGCCGCGATCGTCGAACGCGTGCTCGACGATCAATTCTTGACTGGATAGACCTCGGCGCCCGGCTTGACGTCGCCGATCACGTCGACGCCTTGCGGCGGTGTGAACTTGAAAGTGCCGGGCGGCAACTTCGGATTGCGCTTCCAGTCGGCGAAGCGGATCTCGGTCGTGTTGCCGAGCTGGTCCTTGAACACCATGCGCTGCAGAGTCTGCGCGTCGAAGCCGAGTTCGGCGTACTCGAACTCCGGTTCCTTCGCCTTCGACGTCAGCTTCAGCCAAGCGAAGCCGTCATGCTCGCCCGCTTCGCTCGCGTTGAACTGGCTGTCGAGCTGCGAAAGGTCGGTCAGCACGGTCAGCGGCGAATGGGCTTCTTCCGAATTCTGGCTGCGCACCGACACCTGCTGCAGGTCCGGCTCGTAGATCCACACGCGTTCACCGTCGGCGACGAGGGTCTGCTCGTACGGCTTGGTCGTGTCCCAGCGGAACTGGCGCGGCGCCTGCAGCGTCAGCGTGCCCTGCGAGGCATCGCCGCGATGGCCGTTCGCATCGGTGACGGACTGGTTGAACTCGGCACTGACCGCGTCGAGGCCTTTCGAGAACGCTTCCATGCGCGCGCGCGCGGTGTCCGCTGCAGCGGCGGCTCCATGGGCGAACAAAACGAGCGAGAACAAGACGAGAACACGCATACGAGTCGGCAAGGTAGCGGCAGGGAGACGGGATTATCGACGCTGCGCCTGAACCCTGCACGTCCCGCCGGCACAGTTTGCATACGAAACGATGCGACCGAATCTATGACAAGATCGTCCGCCAGCCGCTCTCGCGCGATCCGCGGGGAGTGGCCGCTGAAACGATCTTCGTCCTGGGGAGGACCGTTCGATGTCCCGATTCGCGCTTGCGACGACCTTGCTGTCGCTACTGCCTTCCAGCGCGCTTGCCGCTGTCGTCTGCATGACGGATCAAAACCTCGCCGTGCCGCAGGACAGCGAGGGCATCTACATCAACCTCGTCACCGGAGACAATGCCGGGAGCGAGAGCGCCGTGCCGGGATTCGATTTCGATCCCTACGCGGCGGTCAGCACCAATCCGACGTTGCAGCTGAAGTTCTATTGGGGTTCGGCGTCGAACAACGGCGCCGGCGTGGCGAGCGCGGGAGACGCCTACGCGGTGCTGGCCGGCGGCGACGTGATCGATGCCGGCTCGCCGTTCACGCGCGCGGGCTTCAGCGGCGATACTTCGGCTTGGCAAGCCGGCGTCGAAGGCTATCTCGGCATGCGTTTCACCAACGAAGCAACCGCGACGCTGACCTACGGCTGGGTTCGCCTTTCGACGACGGCACCGCTCGGGTTTCCCGCCACGGTACTCGACTGGTGCTACGAAGACAGCGGTGCCGGCATCACCATCCCCGCCGCTCCCGGCAACGACCTCGTATTCTGCGACGGCTTCGACGGATTGGCGTGCCAAGCCGAATGAGATCGACGCGCACGTTGCGTCACTTCGCCTGGAATCACCGCTCCGGCGGCGGCGGCGCCAGTACCGTGCGGTTGCCGTTGGTCTCGGCGGCGCTGACGACGCCGTCCTGCTCCATCTTCTCGATCATGCGCGCGGCGCGGTTGTAGCCGATCTTGAGGCGGCGCTGCACGCCGGAGATCGACGCGCGGCGCGATTCGGTGACGATCGCGACGGCCTGGTCGTAGAGCTCGTCGTAGTCGCCGCCGTTCTCGCCGCTCGATTCGTCCTCGGGCAGGCCCGATTCGCCGATGACCTTGCCGTTGCCGAGCGACTGCACTTCTTCGAGCACGCCGGGAATGTATTCCGGCTCGCCCTGAGCACGCAGCCATTCGACCACTCGATGCACTTCATGATCGTCGACGAAGGCGCCGTGAACGCGCTCGGGCGCGGCGGTGCCGGGCGGCAGGTACAGCATGTCGCCGTGACCGAGCAGCGTTTCCGCACCGGACTGGTCGAGGATCGTGCGCGAGTCGATCTTCGACGACACCTGGAACGCGATGCGCGTCGGGATGTTCGCCTTGATCAGGCCGGTGATGACGTCGACCGACGGACGCTGCGTGGCGAGGACCAGGTGCACGCCGGCCGCGCGCGCCTTCTGCGCGAGGCGCGCGATCAGCTCTTCGACCTTCTTGCCGACGATCATCATCATGTCGGCGAATTCGTCGATGATGACGACGATGTACGGCAACGCCTGCAGCGGCTGCGCGGTCACGTTCGGCTGCGAGGCATCCGGCCGGAACAAGGGATCGAGCAGCGGGTGGCCGGCGTCGGCGGCGTCGGTGACCTTCTTGTTGAAACCGGCGAGATTGCGCACGCCGACCATCGACATCAGCTTGTAGCGCCGCTCCATCTCGGCCACGCACCAGCGCAGCGCGTTCGCCGCTTCCTTCATGTCGGTCACGACCGGCGCGAGCAGGTGCGGAATGCCCTGGTAGACGGACAGCTCCAGCATCTTCGGATCGATCATGATCATGCGCACGTCGCGCGCGTTCGCCTTGTACAGCAGGCTCAGCACCATCGCGTTCAGCGCCACCGACTTGCCCGAGCCGGTCGTGCCGGCGACGAGCAGGTGCGGCATCTTCTGCAGGTCGACCACGACCGGCGCACCGCCGATGTCCTTGCCGAGCGCAAGCGCCAGCGGCGACTTCAGCGCGTCGTACTTGCCCGAACTCAGGATCTCGGAGAGGTACACGATCTCGCGATGCGTGTTCGGGATCTCCAGGCCGATCACCGACTTGCCCGGGATCACGTCGACCACGCGCACGCTGACCACCGAGAGACCGCGGGCGATGTCCTTGTCGAGGCTCGAAATCTGGCTGCCCTTGATGCCGGGCGCCGGCTGCATCTCGAAGCGCGTGATGACCGGTCCCGGATGCGCGCTGACGACCTGCGCGTCGATGCGGAAGTCCTTCAGCTTGAACTCGACTTGGCGCGACAAGGCTTCGAGGGTCTCCTCGGAATAGCCCTTGGTCTGCGGCTTCGGCTCGTCGAGCAGGGACAGCGGCGGCAGCTCGCCGTCGCTGGAGGCGCCGGAGAACAGCGGAATCTGCGTTTCGCGCTGCGCACGCTCGCTCTTCTCGATCGGCGCGATGACCGGCTCGATCTTGATCGGCTCGCGCTTGGACTGCTTGACGGTATCGACCTTGCGCACGACCTCGCGCTCGGCGCGCGCCTCGCGCGCGGCGTTCCAGTCCTCGGCCTTGCGCATCTTCGTGGCGACGCCGGCACCGGCGCCGAGCAGGAAGCGGCCGATGCCGTCCATCAGCTTGAACCACGACAACCCGGTCGCCAGCGTGATCGCCACCAGCAGCAGGGCGAGCAGGAACAGGCCGGCACCGTGCGCCCCGAACGTGTGCATCAGGCTGCCGCCGATCGCCCGGCCGAGCACGCCGCCGCCGCCGGCCGGCAGGATCGTGGGACCGCTCCAGTGCAGGAAGGCGAGCGCGGGCGCCGCGATGAAGAACGCGACGAAGCCGATCAGGCGCAGCGTCGGCTCCAGCGGCGAACGCTCCTCGGCCACGGCGCCGCGCAGCACCGTGGCACCGACCACGAGCAGCAGCAGCGGCACCGTGTACGCCACGATGCCGCCGAGGAAGAACGCCAGGTCCGCGATCCAGGCACCGAACGCGCCACCGAAGTTGTGGATGTCGCGCGCGGGATCGCCCGCGTGCGACCAGCCGGGATCGTTCTGGCTGTAGGTCAGCAGACAGGCGAACAGGTAGATGGCCAGCGGCAGCAGCAGCAGAAACGCCGCTTCACGCAGGCGCTTATGCCACTGCTCGCTGAGTTTGGGCGCCGGCTTTGCCGGTTTGAGGACGCGAGCCACCCTTACAATCTACCCCAAATATCGCCTGCAAGGCGTTGAAACATCAGGCCGGCTTGAGCGCCGGATGCACGATCTTGCCACCTTCGACGTTGATGCCGCGCTTGAGCGGCTCGAACTTCTTCCAGTTCTTGTCCGAGGCCAGCCGCTGCACGTACGGCAGGATCGCCGCGCAGATCGCCTGCGACGAGGTCTGCGGCACGGCGCCCGGCATGTTGGTCACGCAGAAGTGCGTCACGCCGTCGACCGTGTAGGTCGGGTCGGCATAGGTGGTCGGCTTCGAGGTCTCGAAGCAGCCGCCCTGGTCGATCGAGATGTCGACCAGCACGGAACCCGGCTCCATCGACTTGACCATTGCACGCGTGACCACGTGCGGCGCCTTCGCGCTCGGGATCAGCACGGCGCCGATGACGAGGTCGGCGGTCTTGACCTCGCGCGCGACGGTTTCCTCGTACGGGTACAGCGCAGTCACGTTCGGCGCGAGGTTCATCATTTCGCGCAGACGGTCCTGGCGCTTCTCGAACACCACGACGTTGGCGCCGCCGGCTGCCGCGAGCTCGGCCGAATTGCGCCCTGCGGCACCGGCGCCGAACACGACGACCTTGCCGCGCTCGGTCGACGGCAGGCCGCCGAGAAGCTTGCCCTTGCCGCCGGCAGGCTGGTGCAGCAGGTGCGTGCCGATCTGCGTCGCGATGCGGCCGGCGATGATCGACATCGGCGCGAGCAGCGGCAGCGAGCCGTCGGCTTCCTCGACCGATTCGAACGCGATGCCGGTCAGGCCGATGTCGAGCAGTGCCTTGGTCAGCTTCGGCTCGGGGGCGAGGTGCAGGTAGCAGAACAGCAGGTGGTCCTTGCGCAGCAGCTTGAGGTCGCCGGCGATCGGTTCCTTCACCTTGACGATCAGCTCGCCGACTTCGTAGAGCTTCTTCGCGGTCGGCACCAGCTTGACGCCCACGCTGGCGTACTCTTCGTCGCGAAAACCGCTCTTCAGGCCGGCACCGGACTGCACGAACACGTCGTGGCCGCGGCGCACGAGATCGGCGCAGGCGGCGGGGACGAGGGCGACGCGACCTTCAAGCGTCTTGGTTTCGGAGGGGACACCGATACGCATTTCGAAAAATCCTCAGAGGAGCGGTTTGGGGAAGTCCGCGGACGGGCCAGAAAGATCGTCGCGAACGCCTTGAATCGCGCGCGCGTTCCCTCCATTCTCCGGGTTCCCCGCGCACCCGCACGCCGCATTGCGGTACACGGAAGCGATCGGGAATCAGGTTCGCCGGCGGCGCTGTCTTGTGCACCGGCGTCGGAAGAAAACATCAAAGATGGTCGCCCTGCAGGCGGCCGCGATTATATGGGAAGGCCTGTGCGACTTGTAGGTCATTGCGTTCGCCCTGCCCTGCGCCCATCTCCACCACCCCGGAACGCTTGCGCTGCAGGCGCCGCGCCCCTCGAAGGTTCTCAATGAGCACTGCCAAGCACTCGCGTCTGATCATCCTCGGCTCCGGTCCGGCCGGCTACACCGCCGCCGTCTACGCGGCGCGCGCCAACTTGAAGCCCACCCTGATCACCGGCCTCGCCCAGGGCGGCCAGCTGATGACCACCACCGAGGTCGACAACTGGCCCGGCGACGTCGAAGGGCTGCAGGGTCCGGACCTGATGCGGCGCATGGCCGAGCATGCCGAGCGCTTCCACACCGAGATGGTGTTCGACCACATCCACAGCACCGACCTCTCGCAGCGCCCGTTCCGCCTCAAGGGCGACGCCGGCGAATACACCTGCGACGCGCTGATCATCGCGACCGGCGCGACCGCGAAGTACCTCGGCATCTCCTCCGAAGAGCACTACAAGGGCCGCGGCGTGTCCGCCTGCGCGACGTGCGACGGCTTCTTCTTCCGCGACCAGGACGTCGCCGTGATCGGCGGCGGCAACACCGCGGTCGAGGAAGCGCTGTACCTGTCCAACATCTGTCGCAAGGTTACCCTGGTGCACCGGCGCGACAAGCTGCGCGCCGAGAAGATCATGCAGGACAAGCTGTTCGAGAAGCAGCGCGCCGGCAAGATCGACATCGTCTGGAACCATGCGGTCGAGAAGGTGCTCGGCGACGACGCCGGCGTCACCGGCGTGCGCCTGCGCAGCATCGAGGACAACTCGACACAGGACATCGCCGTGCACGGCACCTTCATCGCGATCGGCCACACGCCGAACACGTCGATCTTCGACGGCCAGCTCGAAATGACCAACGGCTACATCAACATCCAGACCGGCCTGCACGGCGGCGCGACCGCGACCAGCGTGCCCGGCGTATTCGCGGCCGGCGACGTCGCCGATCAGGTCTACCGCCAGGCGGTGACGTCGGCCGGCTTCGGCTGCATGGCGGCGCTGGATGCCGAGAAGTTCCTCGACAAGATCTAGCATGCGCGAAACGGAATTGCGCCTGCAGGCGCGCTTCCATGCGCGCCTGCGCGACATCGACGCGGGCGCGTGGAACGCGTTGCTGCCGGACGACAATCCGTTCCTCGACCACGCGTTCCTCGATGGTCTCGAACGTCACGGCTGCATCGGCGCGCGCACCGGCTGGCAGCCACATCACCTCGGCCTGTACGACGAAGACCGCCTCGTCGCGGCGGCGCCGCTGTACCTGAAAGGGAATTCGCACGGCGAGTTCGTATTCGACTGGTCCTGGGCCAACGCATACGCGCAGCACGGCCTGGACTACTATCCGAAGCTGCTCTGCGCGGTGCCCTATTCACCGGTGACCGGTCCGCGACTGCTGGCCGGGCGCGGCGAAGACGCCGACGCGCTGCGCGGCGTGCTGGTCGCGACGATGCGCGGCGAAGCCGAACGCCTGGACCTTTCGTCGGCGCATCTGAATTTCTCCGTCGACGCCGATGCCGCCGTGCTCGACCGCAGCGACTGGCTGGCGCGCTTCGACTGGCAGTTCCACTGGCGCAATCGCCCCGCGGGCGAGGGCGGCTGGCGCGATTTCGACGCATTCCTCGGTGCCCTCAGCCACAAGAAGCGCAAGAACATCCGCCAGGAAAGAAACCGCGTCGCGCGCGCGGGCGTCAGCTGCGAGCTGCGCCACGGCGACGAGCTCGACGACGGCGAATGGCAGGCATTGCACGCGTTCTACCTGGCCACCTTCGACGACAAGGGCAACTACCCTGCGCTGACCCTGGACTTCTTCCGTCACCTCGGCCGCACGATGCCGCGCCGCGTCGTCGCGGTGCTGTGCCGGCGCGGCGGCAGCCTCGTCGCGGGCACCTTGATGCTGCGCAGTTCGAGCACGCTCTATGGCCGCTATTGGGGCTGCCTCGAGCAGATCGAAGGGCTGCATTTCGAAGCCTGCTACTACCAAGGCATCGACTACTGCCTGCGCGAAGGCTTGACCGTGTTCGAGCCCGGCGCGCAAGGCGAACACAAGCTCGCGCGCGGCTTCCTGCCGACGCGCACGCGCTCGTTCCACTGGATCGCCGATCCGCGTTTTCGCGATGCCATCACCGACGCGCTCGCGCGCGAAGCCCGCGCGCTCGACGGCTATCGCGACGACCTCTTGGAACACTCTCCGTACGCGGAGCGCGAGTGATCCGCCTGCCCTTTCTCGACCCGGCCGATCCTGCAGCATTTCCGCCGGTCGAGCGCGCCTTCGACGAGCCGGATGGACTCCTCGCCGCCGGCGGCGACCTGTCGCCGGAGCGGCTGTTGGCCGCGTATCGGCGCGGCATCTTCCCGTGGTTTTCCGACGGCGAACCGATCCTGTGGTGGTCGCCGTCCGCGCGCACGGTGTTCGATACCGCCGCGATGCACGTGCCGCGCCGGCTGGCGCGCTGGCTGCGCGGTTGCGAGTGGACGCTGCGTGCCGACACGGCGTTCGCCGAGGTCATGCGCGCCTGCGCGGCGCCGCGTGCGCATCAGCCGAGCACCTGGATCACCGACGACATGCTGGCCGCCTATCTGCGCTTGCACGCGATCGGCCATGCGCATTCGGTCGAAGCTTGGGACGGCGAGCGACTCGTCGGCGGCATCTACGGCGTCGCGATCGGCCGCATGTTCTTCGGCGAATCGATGTTCAGCGCGGCGCCGAACGGCTCCAAGGTGGCGCTACTCGGTCTCGCCCACGCGCTGCGGCAATGGCAATTTCCCCTGCTGGATGCGCAAGTCGCGTCGGACCACCTGTTCACGCTCGGCGCGCTCGAATTGGCGCGCGACGACTTCTGCGCACGCGTGGCCGCACTGACGGCGCAGGCGGCCGTCGAAGGCTCGTGGCGCGAACGATTTCCGCGAGTGAGCCCGGCCGATCTCGCTCAGTCTGCGTGACGGCGCCGTCGAGGCGGCCTCCGGCAGCAACATCTGCCCACGGCGGCTCTTGGCCGGGCAGGCCCGTGTGGGAGCGGCTTCAGCCGCGATACTGCAGGCTCCGGCGCCGATTGAAGCATCGCGGCTGAAGCCGCTCCCACGGAAATCCCGTGGACTTCGCTCCTCGAGCCGGCGGCGCTCTGCCCGCCCGTCGCTCCCAAATACGGGGTTTGCTTCCTGTAGCCGCCCTAACGTGGCAGAATCGCGCGCCTTTCTGGGCCTTCCGGCCCCATAGCCCCAAGGGAACAATGTCCAAAGACGACGTCATCGAGATGGAGGGGACGATCCTCGAAACCCTCCCGAACACGATGTTCCGCGTGAAGCTCGAGAACGGTCACGTGGTCACGGCCCATATCTCCGGCCGCATGCGCAAGAACTACATCCGCATCCTCACCGGCGACAAGGTCAAGGTCGAAATGACCCCGTACGACCTGACCAAGGGTCGCATCACCTACCGCATGAAGTAATAGCCCGGAGCGTTCCGATGCGTGCGCTCATCCTCGCTTTCGTCCTTGCGTGGTCGTGGTCCTGCGGACCGGCGGCCGCCGCATCGGATATCGACGCCGATACCGTTGCCGCAGCCCAGGCTCTTCTTCGCTGGCAGGTTTCGGAGCACAAGATCGCCGCAGGCGCCACGCACTACTACGTTTCGGTCGACCAGCACGATCTGCCTGCCGAGACTGCCGCGGCGCTCAAGGACACCGGCATCGATTTCCTGCCGGGCAGTACCTACAAGGCGGTAGATCCGATGCCGCATGTGAGCCACGACTGGATCATCTCGATAGGCAAGCCCAAACGGCAGCCGAACGGCGACTACCAAATCGAGTGGGGCTACTACTGCGGCACGCTGTGCGCATCGGGAAATACCGCCATCCTGCGCCGCGACGCTTCGGGCTGGCACGTCGCCGAGTCGCAAATGCACTGGGTCAGCTAGCAAGAAAAAAGCCGGGCGATGCCCGGCTTTTTTCAGTATCGCTTCGAAGTCCGACGCTGGCTATTCCACCACCGCCGGCAACTTCTCCGCCGCCTCGCAATCGACCGCGAGCTTTCCGTCCTTCAGCGACAGCAGCACCTTGCCGCCTTCGGCGAGCTTGCCGAACAGCAGTTCGTCGGCGAGCAGGCGCTTGACGTTCTCCTGGATGACGCGCGCCATCGGTCGCGCGCCCATCTGCGGGTCGAAGCCGTGTTCGGCCAGCCAGCGCCGCGCTTCGGCGTCGACGGTCAGCGAGACGTGCTTTTCCTGCAGCTGCATTTCCAGCTCGATCAGGAACTTGTCGACTACGCGCAGGATGTGCTCGAAGTCGAGCGCATTGAACTGCACGATCGCATCGAGACGGTTGCGGAACTCCGGCGAGAAACTGCGCTTGAGCACTTCCATTGCGTCGGTCGTGTGGTTCTGTTCGACGAAACCGATCGTGCGGCGCGAGGCCGCCTGCGCACCGATGTTCGTCGTCATCACCACGATGACGTTCTTGAAGTTCGCCTCGCGTCCGTTGGTGTCGGTCAGCGCGCCGCGGTCCATGATCTGCAACAGGATGTTGTAGACGTCCGGATGCGCCTTCTCGATCTCGTCGAGCAGCAGCACGCAATGCGGATGCTTGACGATCTGCTCGGTCAGCAGGCCGCCCTGGTCGAAGCCGACGTAGCCCGGGGGCGCGCCGATCAGACGCGACACCGAGTGCGCTTCCATGTACTCGGACATGTCGAAGCGGACGAGCTCGATGCCGAGCTGCATCGCCAGCTGGCGCGTGACCTCGGTCTTGCCGACGCCGGTCGGGCCGGTCAGCAGGAAATTGCCGATCGGCTTGTTCGGATTGCCGAGGCCGGACCGCGCCATCTTGATCGCGCTGGTCAGCGAGTCGATGGCGGCGTCCTGGCCGAACACGACCATCTTGAGGTTGCGATCGAGGTTGCGCAGCACGTCGCGATCCGACGCCGAAACCTGCTTTGTCGGGATGCGCGCCATGCGCGCCACGATGAACTCGATCTCGGGCACGTCGACGCGGCCGCTGCGTTCGTTCTCGGGCAGCAGATGCTGGCGTGCGCCGGCCTCGTCGATGACGTCGATCGCCTTGTCAGGCAGCAGCCGGTCGGCGATGTGCTTGACCGAAAGATCGACCGCCGCCTGCAGCGCCTCGCCGGTGTACTCGACCTTGTGGTGCTCCTCGAAGCGGGTCTTCAGGCCCTTCAGGATCTCGACGCTGTCGGCGATCGAAGGCTCGACGACGTCGATCTTCTGGAAGCGGCGCGCGAGCGCGCGGTCCTTTTCGAACACGCCGCGAAATTCCTGGAACGTGGTCGAACCGATGCAGCGCAGCTCGCCGCTGGCGAGGACCGGCTTGATCAGGTTGGACGCGTCCATCGTGCCGCCGGACGCGGAACCCGCGCCGATGATCGTGTGGATCTCGTCGATGAACAGGATCGCGCCGGGCTCCTTCTTGAGCTGGGCGATGACGCCCTTCAGGCGCTTCTCGAAGTCGCCGCGATACTTGGTGCCGGCCACCAGCGCGCCGAGGTCGAGCGACCAGATCGTCGCGTCCTTGAGCACGGCAGGCACCTCGCCCTCGACGATGCGCTTGGCCAGGCCTTCCGCCAGCGCGGTCTTGCCGACGCCGGCTTCACCGACGTACAGCGGGTTGTTCTTGCGCCGGCGGCACAGGACCTGGATCGTGCGCTCGACTTCTTCGTTGCGCCCGATCAACGGGTCGATCTTGCCCTGGCGGGCGAGTTCGTTGAGGTTGTTGGCGAACTCGGCGAGCGGGTTGCCGCGCGCCTCCTCGCCGCCCTCGCCTTCACGATTGGCCTCGTTGCCGGCCGGCTGCGAGCCGTTGCCGTCGTGGCCGATCTTGGCGATGCCGTGCGAGATGTAGTTGACGACGTCGAGCCGCGAAACGTCCTGCTGGCCGAGGAAGTAGACCGCGTGCGAGTCCTTCTCGCCGAAGATCGCGACCAGCACGTTGGCACCGGTGACTTCCTTACGGCCGGACGACTGCACGTGGTAGACCGCGCGCTGCAGCACGCGCTGGAAGCCCAGCGTCGGCTGCGTGTCGCGCTCGTCGTTGGGCGGCAGCACCGGCACGGTTTCGGTGATGATCGAACGCAGGTCGCGCCCGAGCTTGGCCGTGTCCGCGCTGCACGCACGCAGCACCGCGGTGGCCGAGGTGTTGTCGAGCAGCGCCAGCAGCAGATGCTCAACGGTCATGAACTCATGACGTTGCTCACGCGCTTCCTTGTAGCACTGGCCGATGGTGACTTCGAGATCCTTACTGAACATGCCGGAATGTCTCCGAAATTCGCTGAAAGCTATATGTGGATCGACGAATCGTTTTCCAGTGAGCTTGCAAGGTTCACGCCTTTTCCATCGTACACAGCAGAGGATGCTGGTGCGTGCGTGCGAATTCGTTGACCTGGGTCACCTTGGTTTCCGCCACTTCGCGCGTGAACACGCCGCAAACGCCCTTGCCGCGGGTGTGGACGTGCAGCATCACCTGCGTCGCGCGTTCGCGGTCGAGGTTGAAAAAGGTCTCGAGCACCACGACGACGAAGTCCATCGGCGTGAAGTCGTCATTCAGCAGGATCACCTGGTACAGCGGCGGGCGCACGACCTCGGGACGCGCCTCCTCGACGGCCAGGCCCGGGAGATGTTCGGTGTGTTGATCGGGTCGTTGCGCCATAAACGGTGGAATCTGGACGGCCAAGTTGAGTATACCCCTGAGTTGCGTGAAGCCGGGCCACAAAATGATGACGAAAACCGGCGCCGCAAGGCCCCCGTTGGCGCCTGTTAAACTGACCTGCTGATGAGCCAGATTCCCTTGCAGAATTCCGAATTGGACGACGACGCCGGCATCTGGCGTCCCCATGTGACGGTGGCGACCGTCGTGCCCCGCGACGGCCGCTTCCTGCTGGTCGAGGAAAGTGTCCGCGGACGCATCGTGCTGAACCAGCCGGCCGGACACCTGGATCCGGACGAATCCCTCCACGCCGCGGCGATTCGCGAGACGCTGGAGGAGACCGGCTGGGAGGTCGAGCTGACGTGCCTGCTCGGCGTGCAGCAGTGGAGTTCGCCGTCGGGGCGCCAGTTCGTTCGCTTCACGTTTGCCGCCGAAGCGATCCGCCACGATTCGGCGCGCCCGCTCGACGACGGCATCCTGCGCGCGCTGTGGATGACGCGCGCGGAGATCGCCGCGGCGGCGCCGCGCCTGCGCAGCCCGATGGTGCTCGCCGGCGTCGACGACTGGCTCGGCGGGCGCCGCCTGCCGCTGAATGCGATCAGCTATCTGAGCGACCGTGACGGCGCCTGAGATCATCGTCGGCATGTCCGGCGGCGTCGACTCCTCGGTCGCCGCCCTGCTGCTGCAACGCGCCGGCGAATCGATCGCCGGCCTGTTCATGCAGAACTGGGAAGAGGACGAGCGCAAGGGCCCGTGCCGCGCCGACGCGGACCGCAAGGACGCGGTCGCCGTCTGCGCCAAGCTCGGCGTTCCTCTTTACGCGCGCAATTTCGCCCATGAATACTGGGATCAGGTGTTCGAGCATTTCCTTGCCGAATACCGCCGCGGACGCACGCCGAACCCGGACGTGCTGTGCAACCGCGAGATCAAGTTCAAGACGTTCCTGGACCATGCGCGGGAACTGGGCGCCGCGCAGATCGCGACCGGCCACTACGCTCGCGTCGACTCCGTCGACGGCCTCTGGCGCCTGAAGCGCGCGCGCGACCTCGGCAAGGACCAGACGTATTTCCTGCACGCGCTCGGCCAGCAGGCGCTGGCGGCGACGCGCTTCCCGCTCGGCGAACTGCAGAAAGCCGACGTGCGCCGGCTCGCCCGCGAAGCCGCCTTCGCCACGCACGACAAGAAGGACTCGACCGGCATCTGCTTCATCGGCGAGCGCGATTTCCGCGCGTTCCTGTCCGAATACATTCCCGCGCAGCCCGGCTCGATGCGCACGCCGGAGGGCGCGGCGGTCGGCGAGCACCCGGGCGTGTTCTACTTCACGCTGGGCCAGCGCAACGGCCTCGGCATCGGCGGGCGGCGCGACGCCGCCGGCGAACCCTGGTACGTGATCGGCAAGGATGTTTCGACGAACGTGTTGTACGTGGCCCAAGGTAATGCGAACCACTGGCTGCAGTCGCGCACGCTCGCCGCGAGCGCGCTGACCTGGACGGCCGGGCAGGCGCCGGCCGGCGCGTTCCGCTGCACGGCGATGACGCGCTATCGGCAGCCGGAACAAGCCTGCGAGGTCGAAGTCGACGGCGATGCCTGCATCGTGCGCTTCGACGAACCGCAGCGCGCGGTGACACCGGGCCAGTCGGTCGTCTTCTACGCCGGCGAGGTGTGTCTCGGCGGCGGCATCATCGAACGCAGCGATGCGCCGTTCGGCGGCTGGAGCGGCACCGATGCGTGAGTCGCGCGTCATCGCCCTGGCCGGCGTGCTGCAGGCCTGCCGGCTCGTGCGCGATATCGCGACCAGCGGCCGCGCCGACCCGGCCACGGCGGAAGCCTGCCTCGCCAGCGTGTTCCGCATCGACGCCGACAGCGCCGCCGACGTGTTCGGCGGGCTCGGCGGCGTTCGCTGCGGGCTTGAGACCCTGCTCGACCAGTTCGACAACGGCGACCGCGATCTCGCGCTGACCCGGCTCGTCCTCGGCGTCCTGCGCCTGGAGCGCCGCCTCGCGCGCAACCCGCGCATGCTGGCCGACCTGCGTACCGGTATCGAGAGCATCCAGCGCCAGGTCGATCACCTCGGCGCCGCGCACGCGAGCGTGCAGAGCCGCCTGGCCGAACTTTACGTGCAGACGCTGTCGCAATTGCGCCCGCGCGTCGTCGTGCACGGCAATCCCCTCCATCTGGCCGATCCCCAGCGCGTGGAACAGATCCGCGCGCTGCTGCTCGCGGCCATCCGCGCCGCCGTCCTGTGGCGCCAGGTCGGCGGCAGCCAGATCCGCCTGCTGCTGCGCCGGCGCGAGTACGCGATGCTGGCGCGGGGGCTGCTCTCGCGCAGCACGCTGGACAGGGGTTGAGCAGCCGGGAATGGGGAATGGGGAATAGAGAATGGTCGAGCGACGGCCGACTTACGGACGGGCGCTATGCGTTTTTCCCATTCCCAATTCTCCATTCCCCATTCCCAACCATCGCGGCCACGCGATGGTTTGAGCGATGCTGGCGCGGGGACTGCTGTCGCGCAGTACGCTGGATAGGGGTTGAGAAGCCGGGAATGCCACCGGCAATGGGGAATGGTCGAGCTACCGCTGACTTACGGGTCGGTGATACACGCCTTCCCCACTCTCGATTCCCCATTCCCCATTCCCAACCATCGCGACCAAGCGATGGTTTGAGCGATAATAGCGGACCCTATTCGCCGATCCGCGTCCGTGCGGGTCGCACCTGCGGCGGACGCCGCGGTCGCAAGCGAACGCCAGCACGATCAGGAGATGCATATGACAGACACGTTCTCGACCCGGGACGTTTTCGAGGTCAACGGCCAGCGCTACCGTTATTCCAGCCTCGCCAAACTCGGCCAGCGTTTCGACCTCAAGCGCCTGCCGTATTCGATGAAGATCCTGCTCGAGAACCTGCTGCGCCACGAGGACGGCCTCAACGTGACCGCGAAGGAGATCGAAGCGGTCGCCAATTGGGATGCCAAGAAGGAACCGGATACCGAGATCTCCTTCATGCCCGCGCGCGTGGTCCTGCAGGACTTCACCGGCGTGCCGTGCGTGGTCGACCTCGCCGCGATGCGCGACGCGGTGGTCAAGCTCGGCGGCGACGCGACGCAGATCAATCCGCTGGCGCCGGCGGAACTGGTGATCGACCATTCGGTGCAGGTCGACGCGTTCGGCTCGGCCAGCGCGCTCGATACCAACGTCGAAATCGAGTTCGAGCGCAACCAGGAACGCTACTCGTTCCTGCGCTGGGGCCAGAAGGCGTTCAACAACTTCAAGGTCGTGCCGCCGCGCACCGGCATCGTGCACCAGGTCAACCTGGAGCACCTCGCCCGCGTCGTCTTCACCGCCGAGCGCGACGGCGAAACCTGGGCCTATCCGGACACGGTGTTCGGCACCGACTCGCACACGACGATGATCAACGGCCTCGGCGTGCTCGGCTGGGGCGTCGGCGGCATCGAGGCGGAGGCGGCGATGCTCGGCCAGCCCTCGTCGATGCTGATTCCGCAAGTGGTCGGCTTCAAGCTGACCGGCAAGCTCGGCGAAGGCGTCACCGCGACCGACCTCGTGCTGACCGTCACGCAGATGCTGCGCAAGCTCGGCGTGGTCGGCAAGTTCGTCGAGTTCTTCGGCGACGGCCTCAAGCACCTGCCGCTGGCCGATCGCGCGACGATCGCGAACATGGCACCCGAATACGGCGCGACCTGCGGCATCTTCCCGGTCGACCAGGAGGCGCTGAACTACCTGCGCCTGTCCGGTCGCGAAGAGACGCAGATCGCGCTGGTCGAAGCCTACGCGAAAGCGCAGGGCCTGTGGCACGACAGCGCGACGCCGCATCCGGAATTCACGACCACGCTCGAACTCGACCTCGCCGACGTGAAGCCTTCACTGGCCGGTCCCAAGCGCCCGCAGGACCGCGTCCTGCTCGGCGGCGTGCGCAAGAGCTTCAGCGACGCCCTGGTCAGCCTCACGTCGAACCGCAAGCCGAAGGGCGAGGACATCGCCGACTTCGCCAACGAAGGCGGCGCCAGCGCGATCGGCAATCCGGCCAACGACCTGACCAACGGCGGCGTGCGCGTGGAGAAGGACGACTGCACCTTCACCTTGCGCGACGGCGCGGTGGTGATCGCGGCGATCACCTCGTGCACGAACACCTCGAACCCGGCCGTGATGCTCGCTGCCGGCCTGCTCGCGAAGAAGGCCGCTGCGCGCGGCCTGACCTCCAAGCCCTGGGTGAAGCCCTCGCTCGGCCCGGGCTCGCTGGTCGTCACCGACTACCTCAAGAAGACCGGGCTGCTCGAGGAACTGGAGAAGGTCGGCTTCTACGTCGTCGGCTACGGCTGCACGACCTGCATCGGCAACTCCGGTCCGCTGCCGGTCGAAATCAGCAAGGGCATTTCCGAAGGCGATCTCGCCGTCGCCTCGGTGCTGTCGGGCAACCGCAACTTCGAAGGCCGCGTGCATCCCGAGGTCAAGATGAACTACCTCGCCTCGCCGCCGCTGGTGGTCGCCTATGCGCTGGCCGGCACGCTCAACATCAACCTCGAAACCGATCCGCTCGGCACCGGCAGCGACGGCAAGCCGGTCTTCCTCAAGGACATCTGGCCGAGCAACCAGGAGATTTCCGACACGATCGCCGGCGCGATCAATCCGGCGATGTTCACCAAGAACTACGCCGACGTGTTCAAGGGCGACAGCCGCTGGAACCAGATCGCCTCGCCGGACGGCGCCCTGTACGCCTGGGACGATTCGACCTACATCAAGAACCCGCCCTACTTCGACGGCATGAGCGCGAGCGCAGGCACGATCGAGGACATCCACGGCGCGCGCGTGCTCGGCCTGTTCGGCGACTCGATCACGACCGACCACATCTCGCCGGCCGGTTCGATCAAGAAGGACTCGCCGGCTGGGCGTTTCCTGATCGCCAAGGGCGTCGCGCCGAAGGACTTCAACTCCTACGGCTCGCGCCGCGGCAACGACGACGTGATGGTGCGCGGCACCTTCGCCAACATCCGCATCCGCAACCTGATGCTGCATGGCGTGGAAGGCGGCTACACGCTGCACGTGCCGACCGGCGAGCAGATGGCCATCTATGACGCCGCGATGAAGTACAAGGCCGACAAGACCCCGCTGGTCGTGCTGGCCGGCAAGGAGTACGGCACCGGCTCGTCGCGCGACTGGGCGGCCAAGGGCACGCTCCTGCTCGGCGTCAAGGCGGTCATCGCCGAGAGCTTCGAGCGCATCCATCGCTCGAACCTGGTCGGCATGGGCGTATTGCCGTGCCAGTTCGTCGATGGCCAGAACGCGCAGTCGCTCGGCCTGACCGGGCAGGAAACCCTCGCCATCACCGGCCTGGAAGGCGGCGAATCGAAGGAAGCCACGGTGACCGCGACCGCCGCGGACGGCAGCACGAAGACCTTCAAGGTCAAGGTGCTGTTGCTGACGCCGAAGGAACGCGAGTTCTTCCGCCACGGCGGCATCCTGCAATACGTCCTGCGACAGCTGGCGGCGAAGAAGGCGGCGTAAGGAAAGTCCAGGCGCTGGCGCGATACCGTGTATCGCGTCAGCGCGCTTCGCTCCACTGCGCGTTGTAGCACCGCCACCCGCGCCCTTCGCGGCGCCAGCCGGTGACCATCTTCAGCACCGCGCGATGATCGGGCAGCCAGCGCCCGGAGCCGTCCGTGACGGTCGCTTCGAACCGCGCGATCGCGCGGTCGCCATCCACTTCGACCTCGACCCGGCCGATCGACACGCCGATCGAGCGCCCGGCCAGGAGGCGGGCGCGCAGCAGCTGTTCGACGCCGGCGCGATCGAGTTCGCCTTCGTTGCCGGTGAAATCGTCGGCGACATGCGCGAGGACACCGGCCTTGTCCTGCGCTTCGGCCGCCGCGGCCATCGCCTGGACATTCGCACGGATCGCATCGGTATCGGGCGTATGCGCGCAGGCGGCGATCAGCAGGGCCAAGGCGATCGGGAACAGCATCCGCATCCGGGTTTCTCCTGCAAGGTCGTCGTGGCATCGCGGCCGGTCATCGCGCTGCAATGCGGCTTGCCGCTCGTTCCGGCGTTATGCTGCAATCGCGCGCGTGCAAAGATATACGCAACAGGGTAACGGAATCGGGTCGGCCATCGTCCACGCCGGCGTTGCGCGGCATGCCCTGCCCGCAGAACCTGCACCGGCGACGCGAAGCGCATGCACGTCCACACTGAGGGAGCAAGAATGACGATCGACGAACGGCCCTGGCTGGCAAGCTATCCGAAGAGCATTCCGGCACAGATCGACCCGAACCAGTACCGTTCGGTCGCCGCCTTGCTCGAGGAATGCTGCGACCGTTTTCGTCACCGGCCCGCGTTCACCAACATGGGCAAGCAGATCACCTACGACCAGCTCGACAAGCTGAGCGCGCAGTTCGCCGCGTTCCTGCTCAACGACCTCAAGCTGAAGAAAGGCGATCGCGTCGCGCTGATGATGCCGAACGTGCTGCAGTATCCGATCGCGATCATGGCGGTGCTGCGCGCGGGACTCACCGTCGTCAACACCAATCCGCTGTACACGGCGCGCGAGCTCAAGCATCAGCTCGACGATTCCGGCGCCAGCGCGATCGTGGTGCTCGACAATTTCGCCAAGACCGTCGCCGAGGTCGTCGACGGCACGCCGTGCAAGCACGTGATCTGCACGGCGCTCGGCGACATGCTCGATTTTCCCAAGTCGCTGATCACCAACCTGGTCGTGCGCTACGTCAAGAAGCTCGTGCCGGCCTACTCGATCCCACACGCGATCCGCTTCAACGACGCGCTCAAGCGCGGCGCGCGCTCCAAGCCGGGCCGGATCGACGTCAGCCCCGACGACATCGCGTTCCTGCAGTACACCGGCGGCACCACCGGCGTCGCCAAGGGCGCGATGCTGACCCATCGCAACATGGTCTCGAACATGCTGCAGGCGTTCGCCTGGATCAGTCCGAACATGCGCGAAGGCGAGGAAGTGGTCGTCACGGCGCTGCCGCTGTACCACATCTTCGCGCTGACGGCGAACTTCCTCACGTTCGCCCGCGTCGGCGGATTCAACCATCTGATCACCAATCCGCGCGACATGCCCGGCTTCGTGCGCGACATCCGCAACATCCGCTTCACCGCGCTGACCGGCGTCAACACGCTGTTCGCGGGACTGCTCAATACGCCCGGCTTCGACCAGGTCGATTTTTCCCAGTTGCACCTGACCCTCGGCGGCGGCATGGCCGTGCAGCGCGCCGTGGCGGAACGCTGGAAGAAGGTCACCGGCTGCACGCTCGCCGAGGCCTACGGCCTCACCGAGACCTGCCCTGCCGTCTGCATCAATCCCCTCGACATCGCCGAATACAACGGCTCGATCGGCCTGCCGGTGCCTTCGACCGACCTCAGTATCCGCGACGACGACGGCAACGAACTGAAGATCGGCGAAACCGGCGAGCTGTGCGTGCATGGGCCGCAGGTCATGAAGGGCTATTGGAACCGCCCCGAAGAGACCGCCAACGTGCTGTCGGCGGACGGATGGCTGCGCACCGGCGACATCGCGCGCATCGACGAAAAGGGCTTCGTCTACATCGTCGACCGCAAGAAGGACATGATCCTGGTGTCGGGTTTCAACGTGTATCCGAACGAGATCGAGGACGTCGTCGCGCAGATGCCCGGCGTGCTCGAAGTCGCCGCCGTCGGCGTGCCGGACGAGAAATCCGGCGAGGCGGTCAAGCTGGTGATCGTGCGCAAGGACCCGGCACTGACCGCCGAGGCGGTGCGCGAGCACTGCAAGGCGAACCTCACCGGCTACAAGATGCCGCGGCTGATCGAATTCCGCGACTCCCTGCCGAAGACGAACGTCGGCAAGATCCTGCGGCGCGAACTGCGCGATTCGGTCAACAAGACCGCCGCCTGACGCCGGGCCGGGCCAGGCCCGGCGCGGCCCTCGTCAACGGCCGGGATACCGGCCCGAGTGTGCCGGGGGGGCGACGCCGGGCTTTCAGGTCGGCGAATACGGCTCCAACCGGTCGGCATAGCCGCCGAGCAGGTTCCACAGGGGGGCTTCCTTGTCCTCCGGTATGCGCGCGTAGGCGAAGGCGAGTTCGCCGTCGGTAATGCGCGCCAGACGCGCCTCGACGTGGATATCCAGCGTCTCGCCGAACAGCATGTCGAGCGCATAAAGATCGCCGATCCGGCCATTCCAGGCCTCCGGACGGGCCACCAACACCCCGGTCGCCGAAATATTCTCGATTTCGCTGCTCCAGGCCTGACTGCCGCTGCTCAAATAGACCGCTGATCGGATGGCCATCCGCGCCGGCCGCAAGGGGCCTTTTCCCGCTGGTTTCGTCGTGGTCATGCGTCCCCGCACATCGCGTTGCTTCCCCCATTCCAGCCAATCCAAAAACTACCGATTACTCATATGAGACACAGGTTGTCAATATCGGGTGAAACTTCGGCTAGACTGCCCGCGATCGTCCCGTTCTGGGGCACTGGAGGGGTGCAGAGCGTTTGCCGCTCGGTCTGCGATCAACGAGCGGCTTCCTGTCCTGAGGGTAATACCATGACCGCCGTCGAATCGTTGCACCGTGATACCGATTATCGTCTCCTGCGCACGCTGGAAGATCCCATGGCTAATGCCCATTGGTGCTTCATGCATGCGCATCGTTTTCCGCGCGACACGGGCTACCGCGCCTGTTTCTCCGTCGCGCTGATGAAGGAAATGCGCGAGTTCCTCAAGCGCACGTCCGACCGCCTGACGCTGCGCTCCTCCAACGCAGATGCCAGCCTGACCCACGTGGTCATCACTTCCGACGCCAATGTTTACAATCTTGGCGGCGATCTCGAACTCTTCTGCCGCCTGATCCGCGAGCGCAACCGCGAGCACCTGCTCGCCTATGCCCGCCTGTGCGTCGAAGGCGTCCACGAGATCCATGCCGGTTTGAACCGCAACGCGCACACCGTCGCGCTCGTCCAGGGCGATGCGCTCGGCGGCGGGCTCGAACTCGCGCTGTCCTGCCAGACCATCGTCGCCGAAAGCGGCGTGGGCATGGGCTTCCCCGAGGTGCTGTTCGACCTGTTCCCCGGCATGGGCGCGTACTCGTTCCTGTGCCAGCGCGTGAGCCCGCGCTTCGCCGAGGAAATGATGCTCAACGGCACGATCTACTCGAGCGACGAGCTGCATCGTCTCGGCCTCATCGACGTGCTGGTGCCGAAGGGCGAAGGCGTACAGGCCGTGCACGACCTGATCCGCCGCAACCAGCGCATTCCGCACGCGCGCACCGCGATGAATCGCGTCCGCCAGATCCGCAATCCCGTGACGCTGACCGAACTGATGCAGGTGACGGAAATCTGGGTCGATACCGCGATGCAGCTCGGCGAGAAGTCGCTGCGTACGATGGAACGCCTCGTGCGTGCTCAGCAGAAGCGCCCGCTGGCCGTCGAATCGTCCGAGCGCACCTCGCCGGTCGAAGTGGCCCAAGCCGCGACGTTCTGAGCAAGCCGTCCGCGGGCGCGTCGCTCACGAGGCACGCGCTCGACATGCGAAGCCGGATCAATGAAGGCGATCCGGCTCGCTGCTTCCCGCCTGCGGCGATGCGGCAGGCGTCTTCAACGAGGCGCGTGCGAGCTCCAACTGCTCGCGCAGCTGCTGGATGCGCTGCTGCCACTCGCGCGGCAGCTGCCAATTGCCCAGCTTCATCGCATCGGACGCGGCGCTCGACAGGCGCAGCGCGCCCATGTTGCCGGCCACGCCCTTGAGCGCATGGCACTGGTCGCGGAACGTGTCCCACTGACCCAGCGCGCCGCTTCGTTCGAGGTCGCCGATCGTCTTCAGCGCATCGCGCAGGCACTCGTCGACGAACAGTCCGACGAAGCCGTCGCCGAGCTGCAGTTCGGCCAGCTCTTCGAGCACCGCACGCGAAATCACGTTGTCGCCATCCCGTGCCGGCTTGCCCGCAGGCGCGGTCGCTGCCGGCGTCGGACGGGATTCGGCGGTCTCGACGTTGCCGAGGGCGACGTCGGTCAAGGCTTCGAGCAGGCGATTGAGCGCCACCGGCTTGGTCAGGAAGGTACGCGCGCCGGCCTGCTCGCATTCGCGCACGGTCGCCGCGGTGGCATCGGCGCTCAGCACGATGAAGGGCGTCAGCTGCTGTCCCGCTTCCATGATGCGGACCTGCTTGAGCACGTCGAGGCCACTGATGCCCGGCATGTGCAGGTCGATGATGACGCCGTCGAAACGCTCGTTTTCCAGCGCCGTCAGCACTTCCTCGCCGCTCTGCACGGCGCGGGCCTGGTGGCCTGCCTTCTCGAGCAGCCGGCACAGCACGGTGATGTTGGCGGGCTGGTCGTCGGCGACCAGCAGGTGCAGCGACTTGACGCGCGCGCGGTGGCGCACGAACGGATCGTCGAACGCGATGATGTTCTCGCCGGCGCGCGCCACCTTGCTCGCCTGTTCGGCCGGTACTTCGACGGCGCGGAACGGAATCTCGACCCAGAAATTCGAACCCTCGCCTTCGACGCTGTCGAAGCCGATGCGGCCGCCGAGCAGTTCGGTCAGCGACTTGGCGATCGTCGTGCCGAGTCCGGTGCCGCCGAAGCGCCGGCCATGACCGCCTTCGGCCTGCTCGAACGCCTGGAAAATGCGCCCCTGCGCATGCACGGGAATGCCGATGCCGGTGTCGCGCACCGAGAAGCGCAGCGAGGCGATCGGATCGGTTTCCGCGTTGATGCGGGCGATGTCGACCGCGACGCTGCCCTGCTCGGTGAACTTGATCGCGTTGGAAATCAGGTTGACCAGGATCTGGCGCAGGTGGTCGCCGTCGCCGTGCAGCAGCACCGGCACGCCGCGGCCGGTGCGGATGTCGAACACGATGCCCTTGTTGTGCGCCAGCGGCTGCAGCATCACCTGGATGCCGTCGAGCACGTCGGCGAGACGGAAGTCGGCCGCCGTGCACTTGAGCTTGCCGACTTCGATCGCGGAAATGTCGAGGACGTCCTCGACCAGCGCCAGCAGCGTCTTCGCCGAGGCCTGGATCACCTCGGCGCACTCGCGCTGTTCGCTGGTCAGCTTGGTCGTCGACAGCAGCTCCGACATGCCGACGACGCCGTTCAGCGGCGTGCGGAACTCGTGGCTCATGTTGGCGAGAAAGCGGCTCTTCGCCTCGTTCGCGCGCCGCGCGTCCTCGGTCGCGCGCGTCAAGGCGCGCAGCAGCGAAGTCAGGTAGGCAGGAATGGCGATCAGGCCGATCAGCAAGCCCCACGCGAGCGCCTGGTTCTCGAGCCAGTACGGCGTGAACAGGATGACCGGCACGAACGACAGGCTGGCCAAGCCGACGGCGATCATCAGGAAGCGCGGGCCGTAGCGCAGACCGTTGCCGATCGTGACCCACAGGTAGACGACGTAGACTGGCGCCAGATGCGCACCCATCAGGTGCATCGCGGTGCCCATCATCGTGTAGTCGACGAACATGCCGGCGACGCGGCGCACGCGCGACACGCCCGGCTGCATCGCGATGGCGATCAGGATGCCTGCGCCGGCCAGGGATTCGACCGCGACCAGCGCCAGCACGGCGCGCAGCGACGGATCCTGGAAACCGGTGATGCTGCCTACGCCGAACAGGTAGACCAGCACGATACCGAGGATGCAAAGCCGGATGATCGCCTGCTCGTGCTCGCTGTCCGGCCGCCTGGCATAGCGGGCCTTGACCGTTGCGAGGAGGGAATTCATACGTTTCAGCCTTGCGGGCCCGCTGCCCGCGGTTTCACCCGCCCAAGCTCGGCGGAGCCAGCTTGGCGTTGAGGATGTCGAGGATACGCGTTTGATGGGCCAGGAGAGCATCGACACAGGCAGGATCAAAAAGCGTGCCACGATTGGCCCTGACGTAGTCGAAGGCCTCCTCGGAACTCCAGGCCCGCTTGTACGGGCGTTCGGAGGTCAGCGCGTCGAACACGTCGGCGACGGCGACGATGCGCGCCGGCAGCGGAATCGCCTCGCCCTTGAGGCCGTCCGGGTAGCCGCTGCCGTCCCAGCGCTCGTGATGACGCAGGGCGATCAGGGCGCCCATCTGCACGAAGCGGCTCTGGCTGTCGCGCAGGATCTCGTAGCCGATCAGCGGGTGCCGGCGCATCACGGCGAATTCCTCGTCGCTGAGGCTGCCGCGCTTGAGCAGCACGTTGTCCGGGATGCCGATCTTGCCGATGTCGTGCAGCGGCGCCGCGGAGGTCAAGGTCTTGATGTCCTCCTCGGCCATGCCGAGCGCCTCGGCCAGCACCTCGGCATAATGTGACATTCGCAACAAGTGGATTCCGGTACCGAGATCGCGGTACTCGATCGCCTTGGCGAGCCGGTAGAGCGTCTCGCGCTCGCGCTGCTCGACCTCGTGCAGACCTTCCAGTACGCGGCTCTCCAGCGAACGGGCGCGTTCCTTCACGGACTCGCCCTGCTGGCGCAGCTGCAGCAGGTTCTTGCAGCGCGTGCGCAGTTCGCGCGGGCGCACCGGCTTGACCAGGAAATCGATGACTCCGGCTTCCAGAGCGGCCTGGCGCACCGGTTCGTCGCCGACCACGCTGATCAATACGATCGGGACGTCACGACGTGACAGCGAACGGCGGAAACGGCGCGCGAATTCGAGCCCATCCATCTCCGGCATGCGGTAGTCGAGCAGGACCAGATCGGTGACGTTCGCCTCGGACCAGCGCAGCGCTTCGACCGGGCTGCCGAAATCCGCCGTGCGTACGCCGGGTCCGATCGCCTCGACGACATGCCGCAGCATCGTGCGCGCGGAAGGCTGGTCATCGACGATCAGTACGTTCAAGCAGGTTCTCCACGGTCGGATGCGGCCGATTGCGTCCCTTGTTGCAGCAATCCGTGGACTTCACGTGCATCGGTGCGCCCCCGCGCCGGCACTCCAGCGGACCGCAGAGGCTGCGCGTGCGTTTCCGCCGTGTAGGCTAGCACAATCGATGTGAAGCCCACTCATGCTGCGCAGCAGCGGCTTCGCGCTTGCGCGCGCGCGGCGCGTGCGCGAAGCGCGCCTCAGGCTTCCGGGCGCATGTACGGAAACAGCAATACGTCGCGTATCGACGGCACGTTTGCGAACAGCATCACCAGGCGGTCGATGCCGACGCCGAGTCCGCCGGTCGGCGGCATGCCGTATTCGAGTGCGCGGATGTAGTCCGCATCGTAGTGCATCGCTTCGTCGTCGCCCGCGTCCTTGGCCTGCACCTGCGCGAGGAAGCGCTGCGCCTGGTCTTCCGGATCGTTGAGCTCGGAGAACCCGTTCGCCAGTTCCTTCGCGCCGACGAACAACTCGAAGCGGTCGGTGACTTCCGGATCGGCGTCGCTCGCCCGCGCCAGCGGCGAGACTTCGGTCGGGTACTGCGTGATGAAGGTCGGCTGGATCAGGGAACCTTCGACGGTCGCCTCGAAGATTTCCAGCAGCAGGCGGCCCCAGCCGTAGTCTTTCTTCACGTGCACGCCGAGCCTCGCGGCATGGCGCGCCAGCGCCTCGCGGTCGCGCAACTCGTGTTCGCCGATCTCCGGATTGAAGTGGCGCACCGCCTCGGCCATCGCCCAGCGGCGGAACGGCGGACCGACGTCGATGGCGCGACCCTCCCACTCCAGCGCGGTGCGGCCGAGCGTGGCCAGCGCCATCTCGCGGATCATCGCCTCGGTCAGGTCCATGACCTCGTTGTAGGTCGCATACGCCTGGTACAGCTCGAGCATCGTGAACTCGGGGTTATGCCGCGTCGACACGCCCTCGTTGCGGAAATTGCGGTTGATCTCGTAGACGCGCTCGAAGCCGCCGACGACCAGGCGCTTGAGGTACAGCTCCGGCGCGACGCGCAGGTACATGTCCAGGTCGAGCGCGTTGTGATGCGTCACGAACGGCCTGGCGGTCGCGCCGCCCGGGATCGGATGCATCATCGGCGTCTCAACTTCCATGAAGCGCCGCGGTTCCGCCTCCAGCCACTGCCGCATGAACCGGATCATCGCCGAACGCAGCGCGAACACGCGGCGCGACTCGGCCGTGACGATCAGGTCGACATAGCGCTGCCGGTAGCGCTGCTCAACGTCGGCCAGGCCGTGCCACTTGTCCGGCAGCGGACGCAGCGACTTCGTCAGCAGGCGCACCTCGTCCACTTTTACCGAAAGCTCGCCGGTCTTGGTGCGCGTCAGCACGCCCTCGGCGCCGACGACATCGCCGACGTCCCAGCCCTTGAACGCGTCGTAGGCATCGCCGAGCGTGGAATGCTGCAGGAACAGCTGGATGCGTTCGGAGACGTCCTGGATCTGCGCGAAGCTCGCCTTGCCCATCACGCGCTTGGCCATCAGGCGGCCGGCGACTTTCACGCGCCGCTGCAGCGCTTCGAGCGCCTCGGCGGTCCAGCGATCCTTGTCGGCGAACTCGGCCTGCAGGTCGCCGGCGAACGCGTCGATCTTGAAATCGTTCGGGAAGGCGATGCCGTCCGCGCGCAGTGCGCGCAGCTTGTCGCGACGCTCGGCGATGAGCTTGTTTTCGTCGGGTGGCAGCATCTGTGCCGAAGCTCCCGCGGTGGCCTCGGCAGCGAGGTCGACTGTCTTTCCGCTCATACGTCTTGTCTCGAAAAAAACAACGGTTTGAGGTTTTCCATTCTCGACATTCCGGCGAAAGCCGGCATCGGACAACTGCTCTTTCGCGCGACGCAGTCGCCGGGACGACGAAGGCTATGCATCCACGCGCTTCGCGCCGGCCTCGAGACCCGCCTTCAGGCTGCCCTCGACGAACTCGTCGAGATCGCCGTCAAGCACCTTCTGCGTGTCCGTACGCTCGATGCCGGTGCGCAGGTCCTTGATGCGGCTCTGGTCGAGCACGTAGTTGCGGATCTGGCTGCCCCAGCCGATGTCGGACTTGGTCGCTTCGAGCGCGTCCTTCTCGGCATTGCGCTTCTGGATTTCCAGCTCGTAGAGCTTGGCCTTGAGCATCTTCATCGCGCGGTCGCGGTTGGCGTGCTGCGAACGCTCGGTCTGGCACGCGACCACGACGCCGCTCGGCACGTGCGTGATGCGCACCGCCGATTCGGTCTTGTTGACGTGCTGGCCGCCGGCGCCGGACGAGCGATAGACGTCGGTCTTGAGGTCGGCCGGATTGATCTCGATGTCGATGTCGTCGTCGACTTCGGGCGACACGAACACCGAAGTGAAGCTCGTGTGGCGGCGGTTGTCCGAGTCGAACGGCGACTTGCGCACCAGCCGGTGCACGCCGATCTCGGTCTTCAGCCAGCCGTAGGCGTGGTCGCCCTCGACACGGAACGTCGCGCTCTTGATGCCGGCGACTTCGCCCGCGCTCGCTTCGAGCAGCTCGGTCTTCCAGCCGCGCGCCTCGGCCCAGCGCAGGTACATGCGCAGCAGCATCTCGGCCCAGTCCTGCGCCTCGGTACCGCCGGCGCCAGCCTGGATGTCGACGAACGCGTTGGCCGCGTCCATCTCGCCGGAGAACATGCGCTGGAATTCGAGCTTGTCCACTTGCGCGGCGAGCGTCTCGACGTCGCGCGCGACCGCGAGCGCGGTGCCCTCGTCGCTTTCCTCGATGGCGAGGTCGAGCAGGTCGCCCGATTCGGTCAGGCTCTCGGTCAGGCTGCGGATGCCGCCGACGACGCGCTCGAGGCTCGCGCGTTCCTTGCCGAGGTCCTGCGCGCGCTGGGGATTGTTCCAGACGTCGGGATGTTCGAGTTCGCGGGTGACTTCTTCGAGCCGCTCGGCCTTGGCCTCGAAGTCAAAGATACCCCCTAAGCGACGCCACGCGATCCTTCAGATCGGCGATGCGCGCATGAATCGGATTGGTTTCGATCACGGGTTGCTGTGCGGAAAAAAAAGTAGGTCGAACAGGATAGCAAATCGCACGGGTGAACGTCCGCGGCCGCCGTGCCCCAGGTCACGCACCCGCCGGCGGGACCGGCCGGCCGGCCAAAGTCGCCGCCGCGTCCCGCATTGCCGGTCGACAGTGGCGGGAATCTCCCCGCCCGGACGTTCTGATGAACCGCACGCCTCCACTCCTGCGCGCAATCGCGTGGACGCGCTGTGGAATTCCCGTCGACCCACACAAGGAACCGCTATGCGCAAATCGCTCTTTTCGCTCATTACCGTGTTGTCCGCCGCATGCGTCACCGTCGCGATGCCGGTGGCGGCCATCGACCTCGGCGGCGCACTCGGCGCCGGCAGCAAGCTCGGCAAGGCCGCTACGCTGTCCGACAAGGACATCAGCGACTCGGCCGCACAAGCCTGCGCCTTCGAGGACCAGCGCAACAAGATCGCTCCCGCCGGCAGCAAGTACGCCGTGCGCCTGGCCAAGATCGCCGAGGGCCTGCAGAACGAGGACGGCCTCTCGCTCGACTTCAAGGTGTACGAAACCCCCGCGGTCAATGCCTGGGCGATGCCGAACGGTTGCGTGCGCGTGTACACCGGCTTGCTCGACAAGGCCACCGACGACGAAGTGCGCGGCGTGATCGGCCACGAGATCGGCCACGTCAAGCTCGGTCACAGCAAGGCCAAGCTGAAGACCGCCCTGCTCGCCTCGGCCGCGCGCGAAGGCGCGGCTGCCAGCGGCAACGGCAAGGTCAGCGCGCTGGCCGGCTCGCAGCTCGGCGGGCTGGTCGAGGCGGTCGTCAACTCGCAGTTTTCGCAGAAGGAAGAGAGCGAGGCCGACGAATACGGGTATCACTTCATGGTCAGGCACAAGTACGACGCCACCGCGATGGTGACGCTGTTCCGCAAGCTGCCGGGTTCGGGCGGATTGACCTCGACGCATCCGGGCTCCGAGGCACGCGCGCAGAACATCGAAAAGCTGATCAAGAAAGGTTGACGGCGGGCAGCAGCGCCGCCGAGTGACGATCCCACCACGCGAGAACGGAGAAGATTGAAACACGAAGAGCACGAAGCACACGAAGAAAAAGTTCTTTCTTCCCGTCTCTTCGTGTTCTTCGTGTCGAAGGCTTCTCTTTTGCCCTCTTGCTCGCGAAACGGCGACCCGGCTACGCCGGCTCGATGTGCCGCAGCAGCAGCTGCAGCCGTTCCTCGCCATTCCAGTAGTTGAGGTCGAGCTGGAAGACCGCACGCACGCGCGGCGGCGGCGGCATGAAGTCGAGCGCGTTGAACAGGATCGCATCGAGCGTCTCGGCGCGATCGCCCAGGCGCAGTTTCAACTTCAGATGGCGTTCGCCGACCGCTCGCCACGAGTCGACCACGAAGGCATTGTCGAATGCCGGCTCGGCAAATCCCTGCCCCCACGGACCGGCGTAGCGCAAGGCCTGCGCCGCGTCGAGCGTGAAGTCGCCGAGAGCGAGTTCGCCGTCGCTCCAGACGAAACGTTCGAGTGCCTCGGCGTCGAGACGACGGCGGGCGACCGCGTCGAACTCGGCGGCGAACTGCGCGAGGTTGGCCCGCGAGAGCGTCAGCCCCGCCGCCATCGCATGACCGCCGAAGCGCGAAATCAGCCCCGGGCAGGCGACGTCGACCTCGGCCAGCGCATCGCGCAGATGGAACCCGGCGATCGAACGCGCCGATCCGCGCAGCTCGTCCGCACCCGCCTCGGCCGGCGCGCAAGCGACGACGGGACGATGCAGGCGTTCCTTCAGTTTGGACGCGACGAGGCCGACGACGCCCGGATGCCAGTCCGGCTCGTACAGCACGATGCCGTGCGGCAGGTCCTCGCCGCGATGCCGGTCGAGGAACTGCTCGACCATCGCCTCGCCCTGCTCGACCATGGCCGACTGCAGTTCCTGGCGTTGCGCGTTGATCGACGACAGCTGGGCCGCGAGCGCGTCGGCGCGCACGCGATCGTCGCTGAGCAGGCATTCGATGCCCAGGCTCATGTCGTCGAGGCGGCCGGCCGCGTTGATGCGCGGACCGAGCGCGAAGCCGAGGTCGGCTGCGACTGCGCGTTCGGGCTCGCGCGCCGATGCGCGATAGAGCGCCTGGATGCCGGCACAGGCGCGCCCGGTACGGATGCGCTTGAGACCCGCATCGACGAGGATGCGATTGTTCGCATCGAGCGGCACGAGGTCGGCGACCGTGCCGAGCGCGACGAGGTCGAGCAGCGCCGACAAGTCCGGCTCGGCCTCGCGCGATGCGTAGGCACCGAGCGAGCGGCGCCGCGCTCGCAGGGCGAGCAGCAGATAGAACACGACGCCGACGCCGGCGAGCGCCTTGCTGTCGAACGCTTCATTCATGCGCGCGGCGCTCGTACAGTCGTCGCACTGCGCACGTCCGTGTGTGCACGTCTCGAACGCGAGCACGTTCGGATTGACCATCGCATCGGCCGCCGGCAGCGCCGCGCCCGGCAAGTGATGGTCGGTGACGATGACGCGGATGCCGAGCGCCTTCGCCGCCGCGACGCCGGCATGGCTGGCGACGCCGTTGTCGACGGTGACGATCAGGTCCGGCCGCTCGCCGGCGAGCGATTCGACGAGCCCTGCCGACAGTCCGTAGCCGTCGCGAAAGCGGTTCGGGACGCGATAGCCGACGTGCCGCGCGCCGAGCAGGCGCAGGCCGCGCACGGCGACCGCGGTGCCGGTGGCGCCGTCCGCATCGAAGTCGCCGACGATGCAGATGCGCAGGTCGCGTTCGATCGCCTCGCCGAGCAGCGCGCACGCCTGTTCGATGCCGCCGAGTCCTGCCGGCGCTGCGAGATCGGCCAGGCGCGCCTTCGACGCTTCGGCAGGCGCCAGGCCGCGCGCGCGATAAACGCGCGCGAGCAGCGGATGCAGATGCTCCGGCCACGCCGCTGGAGCAGTCGGCGCGGCGCGGCGGCGGATCGTGACCGGCGTCACGCGCTTCGCAGACCCGCGGAAGTGACGGCGCTACTCGTGAAAAGTGCAGCCAGGGACGGCTGCTTCTTGATTCTCGCGATCATGGACGATCGCACGAATCAAGTCTCGTAGCGCACGCCGGTGATTTCGTAGTTGCGGGTGCCGTTCGGCGCCTGGAACTCGAAGCTGTCGCCTTCGCTCTTGCCGATCAGCGCGCGCGCGAACGGCGACGACACCGAGATCAGGCGCTGCTTGATGTCGGCTTCGAGGTCGCCGACGATCTGATAGCTCACGTCCTCGCCGGAATCCTCGTCGGACAGGTCGACGATCGCACCGAAGACGATGCGCTTGCCGGCGTTGAGGCGCGACACGTCGATGACTTCCGCATTCGACAGCGCCGCTTCGAGTTCATTGATGCGGCCTTCGATGAAGCCCTGCATCTCGCGCGCGGCATGGTATTCGGCGTTCTCCTTGAGATCGCCGTGCGCGCGCGCCTCCGCGATCGCCGCGATGATGCGCGGGCGCTCCTGCGATTTCAGGCGGTCCAGCTCCGTGCGCAGACGCTCGGAGCCCTTCTTGGTCATCGGGGGTCGACTCATGCCAGTTCCCTGTGCAGTTCCTGCAGGCTGTTTACATCAGCACTGTCGCGGAAGTCCAATGAATGCAGCAGCGCCTTCGCGCCGCTGACCGTGGTCGAATAGGTCACGCGCTGCTGCAGCGCTTCGCGGCGGATCGAGAACGAATCGGCGATCGCCTGCTTGCCTTCGGTCGTGTTGACGATGAACGCGATCTCGCCGTTCTTGATCAGGTCGACGATGTGCGGGCGGCCTTCGAGCACCTTGTTGATGCGCTCGCAGACGATGCCGTGCCCGCTCAGATACGCATGCGTGCCGCCGGTCGCGACGAGGCCGAAGCCGCGCCGGATCAGGTCGCGTGCGACGTCCAGCAGCAGTTCCTTGTCGGCATCGCGCACCGAGATGAACGCCTTGCCGGCCGACGGCGCACGGATGCCGGCCGCCTCGTGCGCGCGCGCGAACGCGGCGCCGAAGTTGCGTCCCACGCCCATGACTTCGCCGGTCGAGCGCATTTCCGGTCCGAGGATCGGATCGACGTTCTGGAACTTCAGGAACGGGAAGATCGCTTCCTTGACCGAGTAGTAGTCCGGCACGACTTCGCGCGTCGCGTTCTGCGAGGCGAGCGACTGCCCGACCATGCAGCGCGCGGCGATCTTCGCCAGCGCGACGCCGGTCGCCTTGGCGACGAACGGCACCGTGCGCGACGCGCGCGGGTTCACCTCGAGGATGAAGACCTTGGTGACGGGCTCGGCACTCGCATTGGACGCGTCGATCTGGATCGCGAACTGCGTGTTCATGAGGCCGACGACCTTCAGCTCGCGCGCGAGCAAGGTCACCTGGCGGCGCAGTTCGTCCTGCACGGCGGGACTCAGCGAATACGGCGGCAGCGAGCACGAGGAGTCGCCCGAATGCACGCCGGCCTCCTCGATGTGCTCCATCACGCCGCCGATCAGCACGTTGCCTTGTGCATCGGCCACGATGTCGACGTCGACTTCGCCGGCGTGGTCGAGGAAGCGGTCGAGCAGCACCGGCGAATCGTTCGATACGCGCACCGCTTCGCGGATGTAGCGCGACAGGTCGGCGTCGTCGTGCACGATCTCCATTGCGCGGCCGCCGAGCACGTAGCTCGGTCGCACGACCAGCGGATAGCCGATCTCGCGCGCCAGCGCGATCGCCTCGTCGGCGTTGCGCGCGGTGCGGTTCGGCGGCTGCGTCAGCGCGAGTTTCTCGATCAGCTTCTGGAAGCGCTCGCGGTCCTCGGCGAGGTCGATGCTGTCCGGGCTCGTTCCGATGATCGGCACGCCGGCCGCTTCGAGCGCACGCGCGAGCTTCAGCGGCGTCTGGCCGCCGTACTGCACGATGACGCCCTTCGGCTTTTCCTTGTCGACGATCTCGAGCACGTCTTCGAGCGTCAGCGGCTCGAAATACAGGCGATCGGAGGTGTCATAGTCGGTCGACACGGTCTCCGGATTGCAGTTGACCATGATCGTTTCGTAGCCGTCCTCGCGCAGCGCGAGCGCCGCGTGCACGCAGCAGTAGTCGAACTCGATGCCCTGGCCGATGCGGTTCGGGCCGCCGCCGAGCACGATGACCTTGTCGCGCGTGGTCGGCGCCGCCTCGCATTCTTCCTCGTAGGTCGAATACATGTACGCCGTCGTCGTGGCGAACTCGGCCGCGCACGAATCGACGCGCTTGTACACGGGCCGCACGTTGAACGCGCGGCGCAGCGCACGGATCGCGTTCTCGTCGGTGCCGACCAGTTCGGCCAGGCGCGCGTCGGAATAGCCCTTGCGCTTGAGCCGCCACATGCGCTTGGCATCGAGCGCGGCAAGGCCCTCGGCCTTGATGTCGCCTTCGACGCGCACGAGATCCTCGATCTGCGCGAGGAACCACGGATCGATGTGCGTCAGCGCGAACACGTCGGCGCCGGAAAGCCCGGCGCGGAAGGCGTCGGCGACATAGAACACGCGGTCGGGACCGGGTTCCTTCAATTCGCGCTTCAGCGTCGCCAGGCCCTCGGGCGTGGCGGTGTCGAGCTTGCTCGGATTGAGGCCGTTCTTGCCGGTCTCCAGGCCGCGCAACGCCTTCTGCAGCGACTCCTGGAACGTGCGGCCGATCGCCATGACCTCGCCGACCGATTTCATCTGCGTGGTCAGGCGCGCATCGGCGGCCGGGAATTTCTCGAACGCGAATCGCGGAATCTTGGTGACGACGTAGTCGATCGCCGGCTCGAACGAAGCCGGCGTCTTGCCGCCGGTGATTTCGTTGCGCAGTTCATCGAGCGTGTAGCCGACCGCGAGCTTCGCGGCCACCTTGGCGATCGGGAAACCGGTCGCCTTCGAGGCCAGCGCCGACGAACGCGACACGCGCGGATTCATCTCGATGACGACGACGCGGCCGTCTTCGGCATTGATGCCGAACTGCACGTTGGAGCCGCCGGTGTCGACGCCGATCTTGCGCAGCACCGCGATGCTCGCATCGCGCAGGCGCTGGTATTCCTTGTCGGTCAAGGTCTGCGCCGGCGCCACCGTGATCGAGTCGCCGGTGTGCACGCCCATCGGATCGAGATTTTCGATCGAACAGATGATGATGCAGTTGTCCGCGGTGTCGCGGACGACTTCCATCTCGAATTCCTTCCAGCCGAGCACCGACTCCTCGACCAGCACTTCGTGCACCGGCGAGAGGTCCAGGCCGCGCTTGACGATCTCTTCGAACTCTTCTTTGTTGTACGCGATGCCGCCGCCGGAGCCGCCGAGCGTGAAGCTCGGCCGGATGATCGTCGGATAGCCGACCTTGACCTGCGCGTCGAGCGCCTGCTCGAACGTGCGCACGACTTCGGCGCGCGGACATTCCAGGCCGATCTCACGCATCGCCACGCGAAACAGCTCGCGGTCCTCGGCCATGCGGATCGCTTCGCGCGAAGCGCCGATCAGTTCGACGCCGTATTTTTCCAGCACGCCGTGATCGGCGAGGTCGAGCGCGCAGTTGAGCGCCGTCTGGCCGCCCATCGTCGGCAGCAGCGCGTCGGGCTTTTCCTTCGCGATGATCTTCTCGACCGTCTGCCAGTTGATCGGCTCGATGTAGACCGCGTCCGCCGTTTCCGGATCGGTCATGATCGTCGCCGGATTCGAATTGACGAGGACGACGCGGTAGCCCTCCTCCTTCAGCGCCTTGCAGGCCTGCGCGCCGGAATAGTCGAACTCACACGCCTGGCCGATGACGATCGGCCCGGCGCCGATGATGAGGATGGTACGAAGGTCAGTTCTTTTTGGCACTGCCGCTTCCCTGTGTGGTTGGCGTGGCCGCCGGAGTCGCCGCTGCGGGCGCCGGCGCCGGGTCGAGCAGTGTGATGTGGCGGACCGATTCGCGCGGCACGCTGAGCTCGATCGAACCCGCTTCCGGGCCGAGCTGCAGGACCAGCGTCGGATTCGTCCACTTGACCAGCGTGCCGCGGCGCGCGGTATTGAGATTGGTCTCGACGACGATGACGGCGCCGATCTTGCCTTCCAGATCCTGGTATTCGATCGGCTGGCCGGCGGGCTTGGCCGCCTCGGCAGGCTTGTTCGGCTTCGGCTTCGCCGCGTACGCGCCCGAACCGCCGAGCATCAGGACAGCGGCAGCGAGCGCGATGAGGAGAGGATGTCGTTGCTGGATCATGTCGTCTACGCCGCGGCAGCCGCGCGCGCCTCCATCTGGTGGATGAACCGATCGAACAGGCCGGCCACATCGTGCGGACCGGGACTCGCTTCCGGGTGCCCCTGGAAACTGAAGGCGGGTGCATCGGTCAGCGCGATGCCCTGCAGCGAACCGTCGAACAGCGAACGGTGCGTCGGCCGCGCGTTCGCCGGAAGCGTCGCCTCGTCGACCGCGAAACCGTGGTTCTGGCTCGAGATCATCACGCGGCCCGTGTCCAGATCGATGACCGGATGGTTGGCGCCGTGATGGCCGAACTTCATCTTGATCGTCGTGGCACCGACCGCGAGGCCGAGCAGCTGATGGCCGAGGCAGATGCCGAACGTCGGCAGGCGGGCGCGCACGAATTCGCGGATCGCGGCGATCGCGTAGTCGCACGGCTCCGGATCGCCAGGGCCGTTGGACAGGAACACGCCGTCGGGGCGCAGCGCGAAGACTTCGCTGGCCGGCGTCTGCGCCGGCACCACCGTGAGGTCGCAGCCGCGATCGGCGAGCATGCGCAGGATGTTGTGCTTGACGCCGTAGTCGTAGGCGACCACGCGCAAACGCGTCGCCGGCTGCGTGAACGCGGCGCGATCGAGATCGTAGCTGCCGCGTTGCCAGGCGTAGCGCTCGCGCACCGACACCACCTTGGCCAGATCCATGCCCTTGAGGCCGGGGAACGCACGTGCGGCGGCGAGTGCGGCTTCCTCGGAGGCATCCGCACCGGCGAGGATGCAGCCGTTCTGTGCGCCTTGGTCGCGCAGGATGCGCGTCAGCCGGCGCGTGTCGATCTCGGCGATCGCGACGATGCGGTTGCGCGCGAGGTAGGCGCCGAGCGTCTCCTGCGAGCGCCAGTTGCTCGCGGCGAGCGGCAGGTCGCGGATGACGAGGCCTGCGGCGTGCACCTGGGTCGACTCGGCGTCGTCGGCGTTGCAGCCGGTATTGCCGATGTGCGGATAGGTCAGTGTGACGATCTGCCGCGCATACGAGGGGTCGGTCAGGATTTCCTGGTAGCCCGTCATCGCCGTATTGAACACGACTTCGCCGACGGTCTGCCCCTCCGCGCCGATGGAAATGCCGCGGAAGATCGTTCCGTCAGCGAGTGCGAGTAGGGCCGGAATCGTCATGGTTTCGCCTGTGGTTGCGTGAACTGCGTCGTCTCCGGGCGCCGACACCGGATGCGACGAAACCCGCGGGCTGGCTTGGACCAGTCCGTTGGGTAATGAAAAGGGAATCGAGGCGAGCCGAAATTCTAGGGCCGGACCGCCCCATTGTCCACCGCACGCCCACAATTCCACCTGTGAACGCATACAATTCCACTTGTGCATGCACACAAGTCCATTTGTGCGCGCCTTCGATTCCATTTGTATACGAACACTTCCGATTCCCGCGATGAACGCCGTCCCTGTCTCCGCCGAAAACGAACCCCTGCTCGACGCCGCGCGCCTGCAGCGCGCCGATACGGTCGTGCGGCAGCAACCGTTCGCGTTCCTGATCGCGCAGGACCAGTTGCCGGAGGCGGCGCGCGGCGAGCTTGCGCGCGATTTCCCACGCTATCCGAGCGCCGGTTTCTTCCCTCACGAAGTGAACGATTGCGGCCCGTCGGTCAATCGCCTGATCGGCGACCTCACGTCGCGCGAATTCGCCGACGCCATCGGCCGCCACCTCGGCATACCCGATCTCGGCCGATACCCGAGCCTGGTCACGCTGTGCCGCCTGCTGAACAAGCGTCACGGCACCATCCACACCGACAGCCGCTCGAAGGTCGTCACCGCGCTGGTCTACCTCAACGAATCCTGGCCGGACACCAGTGAGGGCTGCTTCCGTTTTCTCAATCGCATCGACGACATCGACGACCTTGCCGCGCCGGAAATCCGCCCGCTGTACGGCCGCCTCGTCGCGTTCCGGCGCGCCGACAATTCGTTTCACGGCCACCTGCCGCACGAAGGCGAGCGCCGCGTCATCCAGATCGCCTGGCTGACCAGCGAAGACGAGAAACTGCGCAAGACCCAGCGCGGCAGGCTGTCGCGCCTGTTCAAGAAGCTGTTCGGCGGTCTCGACCGCAAGCTCGGCGCCGGACGCGACCGCAACGCCGCGCACCGCGACTGAGGTCGACGCGCTGCGCGTTCCTGCGCCGGCGTTTGGACTCTTGGATCTGGCTTCGCCGCGCCACGCCGCCGATCCCCGACGTCGCTGTTTCCGTGCATCAAGCGGGAATCCAATTTCGCCGCTGGCGTCGGCCCGATGTCACGCAGCGAGAAGCCAATGGATTCCCTCGTCCGCGGGAATGACGTCGGCAAGGCCGGCATCGTGTTTCGGCATGCGGCGAATCCCGGCGACGGGCCAGCGGTCGTTTCGATGGTCGGCTTGGCGCCCCTCTCGCCAATCTCGAGCGGCGTCATTCCCGCGAAGGCGGGAATCCAAATTCGCCGTTGGCATCGGCCTGATGTCACGCAGCGGGAAGCGAATGGATTCCCGCGTCCGCGGGAATGACGTCGGCAAGGCGGGCAACCGTTTCGGCATGCGGCGAATCCCGGCGAGGGACCAGCGGTCATTTCGATGATCGGCGCCCGCCTGCGGTGGTAGCCTGCGTCGGGCCGCATCGAGCGGCCTTCGACATCGATTCGCACAGGCCAGGAAGAAACCGCATGAGAAATCGCCTCGCTTCGATCGCCGCGCGCGCCGCATTCGGGTTCGGCCTGGCCGTCGGCGGTGCGAACGCGCGCCAGGGCGAGCTGCCTTACACCCTTGCCGAAGACGCCAAGTCCGCGATCGAGCTGCCGATCGTCGAGGTGGCCGCGCTCGACGCGGCACAGCGCCGCGCCGATGTCGATGCCGCGCAGAAGGCGAACGCGCCGCGCGACAAACGGCAGCGCGTCGCCGACGACAACGCCGTGTCGATCACGCCGCAGCACGACGGGGTATGGACCGGCCTTCCCGACGGCTCGCGTCTGTGGCGCGTTCGCGTGCGCGCGAGCGGCGCCACCGACCTGCGCCTCGGTTTCGCCCGCTATGCCCTGCCGGACGGCGCCACCCTCCACGTGATCGGCGCCGACCGCTACTACCAGGGTCCGTACACGAATGCCGATGCCTATGCCGGGCGTTTCCAGGCGCCGGTCGTGCCCGGCGACATCGCCACGGTCGAGCTGCGCCTGCCGGCCGGCGTCGCGCTGGCCGAAGGTGCATTGGAATTGAGCAGCGTCGGGGCGGGCTTCCGCGACGTGTTCGGCCGTGACGATGCGGCCAAACTCGGCAGCCTCGGCGCATCGGGTAGCTGCAACGTCGACGTCGTGTGCCCGCTCGGACAGAACTACACCGACGACGAGCGCGCGGTTGCCTACCTGGAATTCAGGCTCGATGGCGGCCTCGACTACTACATCTGCACCGGCACGCTGCTGTCCGACGTGCCGCGCGATCACCGCAACTATCTGCTGACCGCAGCGCATTGCATCGACAGCGCTACGGAAGCGGCTTCGTTGATCGTCTATTGGAACTACCAGTCGACGCGCTGCGGCACACTCGCTGCGCCGGCGAGCGGCTTTTTCAGTGACGACCAGCACGGCGCGGCCCTGCGCGCGACGCGCGCCGATGTCGATTTCACCTTGCTCGAATTGAACCAGGCGCCGGACCCAGCCTGGAACGTCTACTACGCCGGCTGGGACGCAAGCGGGGTCGTACCGTCCGGCACGATCGGCATTCATCATCCGAGCGGCGACGTCAAGAAGATCACCTCGGGTCCGGTGCCGGGAACCTCCGCCAGCTGCATCGCCGAAAACCCGACTGCGGCGGCCACGCACTGGGTGACGGGGCCGTATCTGCAGGGAACGACCGAGGGAGGCTCCTCCGGCTCCGGCTTGTTCGTGCCGGCCGGCGCCGCCAGCACGGCGCGGCGCCTGATCGGCACCCTTTCCGGCGGCGGCGCCGAGTGCAGCGGCTCGCAACCCAATGCGGACACGGATTGCTACGGCAAATTCGCCGTCGCGTGGAACGGCCCGAGCGCTGCGTCGCGGCTGCGCGACTGGCTCGATCCCGGCAATACGGGCATCACCGGCCAGGACGGCGGCGACCGCCCGACGCTGATCGCGCCCGGACATTCCCGGCACGCCCTGCCCGTGCGTTTTTCCGTCCCCCAGGCGGCGGGACAGCCGGCGAATTGAGTGCCATGCTGATCGACTCGCACGCGCACCTCGACGCCGCCGAGTTCGACGCCGACCGCGATGTCGTGATCGCGCGTGCGCGCGCGGCCGGCGTCGCGGCGCAGGTAATTCCGGCGATCGCGCTGGCGGGCTTCGCCAAACTGCAGGGCCTGTGTGCAGCACGGGCCGGATCACACTCGGGCTTGTATCCGGCCTACGGCTTGCATCCGATGTACCTGGCCGAACATCGGCCCGATCACATCGACCAATTGCGCACATGGATCGAGCGCGAGCGTCCCGTCGCCGTCGGCGAATGCGGACTCGACTTCTTCGTCGACGGTCTCGACCCCGATCTGCAGCGCGACTATTTCCGGCGCCAATTGGAACTCGCGCGCGACTTCGACCTGCCGCTGATCCTGCACGCGCGCAAGGCGGTCGACGAGATCGTCGCGACGATCCGCAAGATGGGTCCGTTGCGCGGCGTCGTGCACAGCTTCTCCGGCAGCGTCGAGCAGGCGCAGCAATTGTGGAAACTGGGATTCTGCATCGGCATCGGCGGACCGGTGACGTACGAGCGCGCGCGACGTCTGCGCGAAATCGTCGCGTCTATTCCGATCCAATTCCTGCTGCTCGAAACCGACGCGCCGGACCAGCCGCTCAGCGGCCATCGCGGCGAACGCAACGAACCGGCGCGCCTGCGCGAAGTCGCCGAGACGATCGCCGCGCTGCGCAACGAAAGCGTCGATGCCGTCGCGACGGCGACATCGCTCAACGCCACGCGGCTGTTCGGCCTGCACGGCGACTGAAACGCGCCCGCGCGGGGCGGCCCGCGCGCCGCGACATCGCAAGCGACATCGCGGCGCACCGCCCGGTGCCGATCAGCGTACGGCGTCGGCCGCCGCCTTCAACGCGTAGCTCGGCGATCCGCCGACGGCCAGTCCGCTGGCCATCTCGATCGGGCGTGCGGCGCCGTCCAGACGCAGGAGCCAGCCGTCGCCGTCGGCAGCGAGGGCCAGGTGCAACTCGGCGCCCGGCCGACTCGCCACCCAGGCACTCGCGTGCTCGGTGGAAGCGCCCGCGAGCAGGCGTACCCAGACATGATCGCGGAAGAACAGGCGCTGCACGCGGAAGTCCGCTCCGGCCGCATGGCCGCCGAGCAGCGTGGCAATCGATGCGCCGGCGGCTTGCGCGGGCACCTTCAGCACGATCTCGTCGCCGCCGCGCAGGGGCTGCTCGACTGCCGTCAGCTGCGGCATCTGCCATGGAATTTCGACGCTCTGCGCGCCGTCGTCGCCGAGTTCGAAACCGGTCCGCAGGATCACCAGCCAGTCGAGATCGCTGGCGGCGTGGTGGGTCGGGTCCGGATCGCTCGCGCTGGTCAGCGAAACCGCATTGGTCACCGTGCCGTCCGGACTGTCCGCCAACACCGGCGCGGTCAGCATCCAGCTCACGCTGGCCTGAGCAGGTACGACGACGCCGCTGTCGGACAAGGCGCCGCTGCCGCTCGGCGTGCAGCTGACGCCGGCGTCGCCGCCGAGGCAGACCCACTGCGCCTGCGCGATATCGAGCTGCGGCGGGAACGCATTGGCGACGCTGATGTCGCTCGCCGCGGACGGTCCGGCGTTGTGCACGCTGATCGTGTAGTCGAGCGTCATGCCATAGCGCGCATAGTCGCGGCCGTCGTCGATGCCGATCGTGAGCGTGCTCGACTCCACATTGGTCAGCGCGAAGCTGGCCGTAGCGCCGACGCCGCCGACGGCTGCCACCACCGAGTAGCTGCCGGCCGTCGCATTCGCCGTCGCGGAGACTGCAGCGAGTCCACTGGCGTCGGTCGTCGCCGTCGCCGACGACAGGCTCGCTGCCGCTCCGTTGCCGGCGGCATCGACGGTGTACGAAACGACAGCGCCCGCGACCGGCGTATTCGCGCTGTCGGCGACCCGCACCTGCAGCGGCTGCGCGAACGCCGTGCCGACCAGCGCGCTCTGGCCGCCGCCCGAAGCCGCGCCGATCTGGCTCGGCGGATTGAAGGCCGCATCGACCGTGCAGTCGGCATGCACCGGCGCCGTCGTGTAGACGTTGCCGGCCAGACTGCCGCCGCAGCCGCCGACCGTGCCGATCGCGAAGCCCGCAGCCGGCGTGAGCGTGAACGCGACGGCCGTGCCGTCGTTCACCGTCTGCGGCGTCGACGGCGCGATCGAACCACCGGCGCCTGCATTCGGCGTGACGGTGAACGTGAGCGCGCTGAAGTTCGCGATGACCGTGCAGTTCGCGCTGATCGCGTTCGTCGTGTAGACGTTGCCGGCGAGGTTGCCGCCGCAGGTGCCGCCGACGTTGGCGATCTGGAAACCGCTGTTCGCCGTCAGCGTGAAGCTTGTCGTCGCACCGCTGTTGACCGTCTGCGGGGTCGACGGCGCGATCGAGCCTCCCGCGCTCGCGCTCGGCGTCACGGTGAACGTCTGCGCGCTGAAGTTCGCGACGACCGTGCAGTTCGCGGTGATCGCATTCGTCGTGAAGACGTTGCCGGCGAGGCTGCCGCCGCAGGTGCCGCCGACGTTGGCGATCTGGAAGCCGCTGTTCGCCGTCAGCGTGAAACTGGTCGTCGTGCCGCTGTCGACGGTTTGCGGTGTCGACGGCGCAATGGAACCGCCGGCGCCCGCGCTCGGCGTCACCGTGAACGTGTCGATCGCGAAGCTCGCGACGACCGTGCAGTCGGCCGTCACGGCGCTGGTCGTGTAGACGGAACCGGCGAGCGAGCCGCCGCACGTGCCGCCGACACCGGCGATGTGGTAGCCCGCGCTCGGCGTCAGCGTGAAGCTGGTCGTCGCGCCGTCGTTCACCGTCTGCGGCGTCGACGGCGCGATCGTGCCGTTGCCGCCCGATACGCTCGGCGTCACTGTGTGCGTGACCGGCGCGCTGCCGCACGTCGGGAATTTGAAGCTGCCGATGCGCGTCTGCCAGTTGCCGGCACTGCCGTTGGCGGCGCTGCCGTAGTACTCGTTGATGTACCAGAACGTGCAGTCGTCGGCCGGATCCAGGCTCATCGCCGTGTAGTCGCCCCAGCGATGGCACGGAGCGCCGCCGCAGGTGTTGGTCTGCGAGGCGACACCGGCATGCAGCACGGTTTCAGTTTGCGACAGGTTGTTCAGCGGGTCGCCGGCGAGACGGCCGGAGTACGCGATGCTGGGGAAGTTCGGACTGGTCGCGTTCGACGTGCTGTAGCCGAGCGCCATGTTGCCGGCGCCGTCGACGGCCAGGCTCGGCATCCAGCGCCACAAGGTCGTGTCCGGCGCGTAGATCTGCTGCTGCACCGGCGTGGTGGCGACGGTGCCGCCGCTGACGTTGATCTGCGCCCACTGCGGACGCTCGGTCGACGACGTGCTCGCCTGCGTCGAGTGCACGACCCACAGCGATTCGGCGGCGCCGATCTTGCGGTACTGCACCTTCTGCATCATGCGGTCGCCGAGCGAATCGAGTTTGTTCGTCGTACCCGGCTGCGGCACGATGTTCTGGTTCGGCGTCGTGTAGCTGGCCTGGCTGACGTTGGTCGCCGCGCCGAGCGTGCCGCCGGCGCCGCAGTTGGCGCCGGCGGTGAACTTGCGCACCTCGAAGGCGAACGCCGTCTGCGACTCGGACACGAAATAATTCGGCGTGCCGGACGGCGGCAGCGAGCCCGCCGACGTGCCGAGCAGGTTGCTCGGGATCATCGTGAACGGATCGGACGCGTTGGCGATGTAGCCGATCGAACTGGTCAGCGCGGCGCCCGAGTACAGGTCGGAGCGGCTGAACGAGGCGAACATCGCGCCGATGTAGTTGCCGGCCGGCATCTGGAAGCCGTTCGCCGCCATGTAGAGGCAGTCGGTCCATACACCGAACTTCGGATAGTCGCCGAGCGTGCCGCTCGGCGGGTGCCCGCTGCCACCGGCATCGACGCGCACCGCGTAGCGATACCAGCCGCCTGAGACCGGATCGCTGGTCTGCGACACGGCGATGCACTGGTAGAACGGCGCCACCGGATTGCCGCCGCTGACGGCGAAGGCGAAGTTCGTGAGGATCCAGCGATCGGCCTGGGCGTCGTGCAGGACGACCGGATCGCCCTGGTTGTTGGCATCGCACGGCGTGCCGGTGCCGGCGCCGCTCCAGAGCGAATTTTCAGTGAAGGACGCGAGCAGCGTGCCGGTCTTGTTGTAGATGGCCCAGGCATCGTTGACCGCTTCGATGTAGTGGTTCGGTCCGACATCGCCATTGACGTCCGGCGGCCATCCGGCACCCGCCTGGCCGCCGGTCGCGCTGGAGCTGAAGCTGAGACCGTCGAAGGTCTGCAGCGGCGCCGGCATCGGCGCACGCCCGATGTTCGGCGGCTGCGTGGCGGCGCGGACCGACGGCTTTTCGCCTTCGGGCTCTTCCAGTTCGTTCCATTGATGCAGCCCGACCGGTGCGGCGGCGCGCGGCAGGTTGCGCACGTCGCCGTTGAACACCGAGGGAGCGATCTTCGGCAGCGCATAGGTCAGCGCTGCGCCGGAAGCCGGCGCCTCGCCGCCGGGAGCCGCCGCGGCGGTACCGACCGCGCACAGCGCCAGCGCGAACGGCGCGGCCATTTTCTTGATGTTGCACGCGCGCCGAACGGCGCCGAGCATCCCCGCAACCCAGGCTACGGAACGCGACGACCCAGCCATGACCATCCCCCTCGTGACGGAAGCCATCAGTCTACAGGCGGATGGTGACTAAGTCCTCGTGACCAAGACATGACGATTCGCTCTCGCCCCCTCCCGCGGCGCGCGCGTCGTCGATCCGATCGGAAAGCCGAGCGTGCTCGGCTCAGGTGCCCGCGGACGCCGGCCGCAGCAAGCGCTCCAGGACGCGCGAGACCGCCGCGAACGCAAAGGCGGCGGTCACGTGCGTCGCGGCGCCGAGGCCGCCGCCGCAATCGAGCTTGAGCGACTCGCCCTGCTCCGGCCGCGTGCCGCAGACGCTGCCGTCCGCCTGCGGGTAGCGCACGTTCTCGCGCGAGTAGATCGCCTGCACGCCGAAATAGCGCTTGGGCCCGCGCGGGAAACGAAACTCCTCGCGCAGCTTCTTGCGCACCAGGGCGAGCAGCGCGTCGTGTTCGGTCTTGGACAGGTCGCGTACCGCGATCAGCGTCGGATCGGTGCGGCCGCCGGCCGAGCCGCACGTGATCAGCGGCAGCTTGCGGCGGCGGCACCAGGCGATCAGCTCGACCTTGACGCGGAAGGCGTCGCAGCAGTCGACGACGAAATCGTAGCCGCGGTCGAGCAGGCGCTCGAGGCTGGCCGGCGTGACGAATTCCTCGATCGCGTCGACCGCGATGCGCGGGTTGATCGCGTGTGCGCGCTCGGCCATCACCGCGACCTTGGCGCGGCCGTATTCGCCGTCCAACGCATGCAACTGGCGATTGGTGTTGCTGATGCAGACATCGTCGGCGTCGATGATCGTCAGCCGGCCGACGCCGCTGCGCGCGAGCGCCTCGACCACCCACGAGCCGACGCCGCCGATGCCGATCACGCACACGTGCGCCTGCGCCAAGCGCGCGACGCTGCCGACGCCGTACAGGCGGTCGATGCCGCGGAAGCGTTCTTCGATGAGCGGTTGGTCCATGAGGGCGCGCAGATTACCATCGCGTTTTGCCTGGCGATGCCCTCCATGCGTTATCTGATCTGCCTGATCGGCGGTGTCCTGCTCGGCGCGATGATCGCGTTGACCGTGGCGAACGCCCTGCAGCGCCGCAACGCCTGGCCGCGCGCCGTGATGACCGTGATGCAGCACGAACTCGGCAGTGCGCGCGACGCCGCCCGCGCCGGCCAATGCACGGCACCGCAGGCAAGAACCTCGACGGCACACCTTGCCCTGCTCGGCCAGGACCTCGAACGCGCCCTGCTCGCCCCCGGCGCGAGCGACCGCGTCTTCACGCAATACGCCAACGACCTGCGCGATGCGGTCGCCAAGGCACAAGCGGCCACCGACTGCCCACAGCAGACCGCGGCGCTGACTGACGTCTCCAATGCCTGCGATGCCTGCCATCGCGACTACCGCTGACGCCGCAGGGCCGAAAAACCGGGACAGCGCAAAGCGGGCAGACGCAAAATTTGACGGCCCCGACCGGTTGCCGGCAATTACAAAACTCATTAGTATTGATTTTCCCGCCGGTCGCGGCAGCAAGGGCGAAGCCGCCTTTTGACGCTGCAACCGGCATTCATTGCGAACATCGACGCAGCAATCCGGCCATCGACGTGCTGGACTGCCACGACCGACCATCCTGCCTGCCCTGACCGATCCGATGACTGCAGCCGTCGTCCGCCCGCTCGTTGCCCTGGCCATCGCGCTCGCGATCGCGGGGTGTTCGATTCCTTCCAAGCCGGACCGGCCGGTCCTGCGCAACGAGGCGCCGCTGGCCGGCGTCGACGTGCCCGCCGGCGCCGCATGGCCGGAGGCGCAATGGTGGAAACGCTATGCCGATGCGCAGCTCGACGAGCTCGAAGCCAGGGCGCTGGCCGGTTCGCCCTCGCTCGACGAAGCGCACAAGCGTTTCGATACCGCAATCCGCTCGATCGAGAACGCGCGCGCGGCCAGCGCGCTGTCCTCGCAGCTCAATGGCGAAGTGCAGCGCAACCGCCTCAGCCAGACGCTCGGGCTGCCGCAGGGCCTCGCGCCGGTCTGGTACAACCTCGGCGAACTGAACGTGCAGTTCCAGTACGACTTCGATTTCTGGGGCAAGACGCGCGCGGCGGTGCAGGCGGCCGTCGACGAAGCGCGTGCCGCCGAAGCCGAGCGCAGCGCGGCGGCACTGGTGCTGACCACGGCCGTCGCCGACACCTATTTCGGCTGGCAGGCCGACCAGGCGCGACTGGCGCTGGCGAAAGAGAACGGCGTCGCGCTCGCGCGCTACCGGGAGCTGTCGGCCAAGCGCGTCGCGCAAGGCGTCGATCAGCCCGACAGCCTGCACGAAGCCGAGGAACGCGTCGCGGCCATCCGTGAAATACAGGCCGGCTACGCCGGTTCGGCCGACATCCGCCGCGCCGCGCTGGCCGCATTGCTCGGCGTATCGCCGGCGCAGCTGCCGACGCTCGAGGCGCAGCCGCTGCCGAACGTCGAGGCCGCCCTGCCGGACAACGTCGGCCTCGACCTCATCGCACGGCGTCCCGACATCGCGGCGAATCGCTGGCGTGTCGAGGCAGCGCTGCAGCGCGTCGACCAGGTGCGCGCCGAGTTCTATCCGGACATCAGCCTCGGTGCATTGGCCGGCGTGCAGACGCTCGACCTCGACAAGATGTTCAACCTTGACAGCCGCACGCTCGGATTCGGGCCGGCGATCCATCTGCCGCTGTTCCAGCGCGCGCAATTGCACGCCGCCTATGGCGTCTCGCAAGCGCAGCTGCAGTCGGCCGCTTCGCAGTACGACGCGGCTGTGGTCGATGCCGCGCGCGACGTATCGACACAGGCGCTGACCTTGCGCCAGATCGATGCGCGCCGTCGGGCGCGCGCCGAACAGATTGCGGCAGCCGAAAAACTGCACGACGCCGTTTCGGCGCGCGTGCGCCACGGCCTCGGCGACGATCGAAGCGTGCTGGTTGCCGAATCCGAAGTGCTGCAGCAGCGCGACGCCGCAGCCACGCTGCAAGCGCAGGCGATCTCGACCGACATCGCGCTGACCAAGGCGCTCGGCGGCGGCTATCGCGTCCCCGAAGCGCCTGCCGAAGGGGCGGCAGGCGACACGCCGTCCCCCTCCACGACCCCGAACTCCGCACAACGAGCCGACTCACGATGAGCGATTCTCCCGCCCCGGCCACGCCGTCGAACGGCCAGGCCTCCAATGGCAACGGCAATGGCAAGCGACGCGTCATCCTGACCGTCATCGCCCTGGTCTTCATCCTCGCCGGCGCCGGCTGGTACCTGATGTATCTGTTCGTGTTCTCGCTGCGCGAGACCACCGACGATGCCTACGTCAACGGCAACCAGGTCACGCTGTCTTCGCAGATCGACGGCACCGTGGTCGCGGTGCTCGCCGACGACACGCAGCGCGTCGACGTCGGCCAGGTGCTGGTCAAGCTCGATCCGACCGACTCGCAGGTGAACCTCGCCAAGGCGAAGAGCGCGCTGGCGAACGCGGTGCGCCAGGTGCGCCAGCAGACCGCCTCGGCGTCGCAATACGATGCCGCGATCGCCGCGCGCAAGCTCGATCTGTCGCGTGCCGAGGCCGACCTCAAGCGCCGCCAGCCGCTGCTCGCCGACAAGGCGATCGCGCCGGAAGAAGTCGCGCATGCCCGCGAGACGGTCGATACCGCGAAGGCCGCGCTGGACCTGGCCACGCGCCAGGCGGAAGCCTCGCACGCGCTCGTCGACGGTACCGACGTCGGCGAGAACGCTTCGGTGCTGCAGGCCAAGGCGGCGTTCCGCGAAGCGTGGATCCACGCCGAGCGCAATGCGATCGTCGCGCCGGTCAGCGGCTACGTCGCCCAGCGCAGCGTGCAGGTCGGCAGCAGCGTCCGCGCCGGCCAGTCGCTGCTGACGATCATTCCACTGCACAACCTCTGGGTCGATGCCAACCTCAAGGAAAGCCAGCTCAAGCACGTGCGCATCGGGCAGCCGGTGAAGATCGAGAGCGACCTGTACGGCGGCAGCGTCGAGTACACCGGCACGGTCGTCGGCCTCGGCGCGGGCAGCGGCTCGGCGTTCGCCCTGCTGCCTCCGCAGAACGCGTCCGGCAACTGGATCAAGGTCGTGCAGCGCGTGCCCGTGCGCGTTTCGCTCAACGACAAGGAACTCGAACAGCATCCGCTGCGCATCGGCCTCTCGACCGCAGTGACGGTCGACACGCACGATCGCAGCGGCCAGATGCTGGCGACCGCGCCCGCGACGAAGCCGGTTGCCGAGACGAACGTCTACGAGCGCGACTTCGCCAAGGCCGAGGCCGAAGCCGAAGCGATCGTCAACGCGAATCTCGCCGGCCGCTGAAGGAACACCATCATGGCCGCCGCCCAAGGCAAGCCGGCACTGCCGCCGCTGCACGGCACGCCGCTGGCGCTGGTCACCGTGGCGATCGCGTTCGCGACGTTCATGGAAGTCCTCGACGTCACCATCGTCAACGTCGCGGTGCCGCACATCGCCGGCAGTCTCGGCGTCAGCGCGCAGGAGGGCACCTGGGCGATCAGCTCGTATTCGCTCGCCAGCGCGATCATGCAGCCGCTGTCCGGCTGGATCGCCAAGCAGTTCGGCGAAGTGCGCAGCTTCTGTGTGTCGGCAATCCTGTTCGTGCTGATGTCGATGCTGTGCGGCATCGCCACCAGCATGCCGATGCTGGTCATCGCGCGCCTGCTGCAGGGCGCTGGCTCCGGCCCGATGGTCGCGCTGTCGCTGAGCCTGCTGCTGAATTCGTATCCGAACGAGAAGAAGGGCCTCGCACTCGCGCTGTGGGCGATGACCGTGGTCGTCGCGCCGATCTTCGGTCCGATCCTCGGCGGCTACCTGACCGACAACTATTCGTGGCCGTGGATCTTCTACATCAACGTGCCGATCGGCATTCTCGCGGTCGTGATCACCTGGGCGCTGCTGCGCCATCGCGAGTCGGTCCTCGTGCGCGCGCCGATCGACAAGGTCGGATTGATCCTGCTCGTCGTCGGCGTCGGCTGCCTGCAGTTCATGCTCGACAACGGCAACGACAAGGACTGGTTCTCCTCGCCGCTGATCGTCACGCTCGGCATCGTCGCGCTGGTCTGCCTGACGTTCTTCGTCGCCTGGGAGCTGACCGACCGCCACCCGATCGTCGACCTCAGCCTGTTCCGCCATCGCAATTTCCTGATCGGCGTGATCGCGCTTTCGTGCGGCTACTTCGCGTTCTTCGCGACCAACGTCGTGTTCCCGCTGTGGCTGCAGACCGTGATCAACTACACGGCCACTTGGGCCGGCTTCGCGGTCGCGCCGGTCGGCATCCTCGCCTTCCTGATGTCGCCGATCATCGGGCGCAATCTGCAACGGCTGGAGCTGCGCGCGGTGGTGACGTTCGCGTTCCTGCTGTTCGGCACGATCTGCTTCTGGTTCGCCTCGTTCCCGGACAACACGAGTTTCACGCAATTCCTGCTGCCGCGCTTCCTGATGGGCATCGGCATTCCGTGCTTCTTCATTCCGCTCAACCAGATCATCCTGTCCGGATTGAAACCGAACGAGATCGCGTCGGCGTCGGGCTTGTCGAACTTCTTCCGCACGATCGCCGGCAGCGTGTCGACCGCCGTCAGCGTGACGATCTGGCAGCATCGCGGCGACTATCACCACGCCGTGCTGGCCGAGCATATCGACAAGGCGAACGGCGCGGTCACTGCCTACGTCGATGGCCTCGGCGCCCTCGGCGGCCCGGCGGCGCGGGCGTGGGCCATCATGGACGGCATCGTGACGCGCCAGGCGCTGACGCTCGCGGTCAACGACGTCTTCCTGCTGTGCACGGTGATGTTCCTGGCGATGATCCCGGTGATCTGGTTCGCCAAGCCGCCGTTCGGCAACGTCGGTTCGGCGCCGGGTCACTGACGAACCCGGATCCGTCGATCGGGACCCGTCCGTCGAAATCATTCGATCGGATGCGTTCAACGGTCGTGATCGACGGCACGCATTTCTCGCGCATCACCATCGATGACGTTCGGCGCAGCGTTGCGTTCTGCTGAAAGCGACCGCTCGGTCACACCGAGCGGTCGCGATATCGTCGGATCGATCGCGTAGGACCGACCTCGCAGGATCAGTCGCGCTCGAACGGATTGCGCCTCTCTTCGTGCTCGTCGCGTGGACCGCCGCCGGATTCGCCGGCCTCTTCCGGTGCAGCGGCCGGCACGCCGATTTCCTCGAGCTTGGCCGCGCGCAGCTTCGCATTCGCCTGGGCGAGATCGCCGGCCTGGAACGCGGCGAATTCCTTCTCGACGTCGCCGAGCTCGCGCTTCAGGCTGTCGATGCGCGCCAGCTGGTAGTCGGACGGCTTGCCGTCGTAGGACATGATCGCGCCGTAGAGCTCGTCGGTGTGTTCGCGCAGGCGTTCTTCGCCGGTGATCGCGCCGCCTTCGGTCGTCGCGACGACCTTCTTGCGGATCGCGTCGGCCTTCGCCTTGAGTCCGGCGAGCTGCTTGCGCGTGGCGTCGCCTTCGCCGAGCTTGGCGGCGAGCGCGTCGCTCTGCATGCGTACCGCGTTGATCTTGTAGACCAGGTCGGTCATCTCGCCGAACACGTCGCGCACGCGCAGTGCCGCGTCGTACTGCGACTGCCGATCGGCGGCGCTGAACGTCACGCGGCGATCGAGACCGACATCGATCTTCGTCTCGAACACGTCCTTGTCCTTGGTCATGCGCACCGTGTACGTGCCGGGCGGCACGCGCGGACCTTGGGTCGAATTGAAGGCGATCTGTGCGGCCGGCGGCACGCGCGGCGGCTTCGCGCGCATCGACCAGGTGACGCGGTTGATGCCGCGCCGCACGCTGGCCGGCAGCGTATCGACGACGTTGCCCTTGGCGTCGAGCAC
>Ga0207658_10000097_pt1 | contig 97223 bp, 87 predicted proteins | sample KBSS33metaG_FD_184322 | JGI IMG/M metagenome (GOLD analysis project Ga0207658, IMG submission 184322) | Switchgrass rhizosphere microbial communities from Kellogg Biological Station, Michigan, USA - KBS S3-3 metaG (SPAdes) (version 2) | ecosystem: Host-associated > Plants > Roots > Rhizosphere... | reverse complement strand
GTGCTCGCGGTTGCGCCGCGGGGCCCTGTATCGCTTCGCGGCCGAGAACGGCGTGACCAAGATCGCGCTCGGCCATCACCGGGACGATATCGTCGAGACATTGTTCCTGAATCTCTTTTTCGGCGGACGTTTGAAAGCCATGGCACCCAAGCTGCGCTCGGATGACGGCCGGCACATCGTCATCCGCCCGCTCGCCTATGTGCCCGAGCGGGACATCGAGCGCTATGCGCGCGGCCGTGATTTCCCCATCATCCCCTGCAAGCTCTGCGGCTCGCAGGACAATATGCAGCGTGTGGCGGTCAAAAAAATGCTCGAGCGGTGGGAGCAGGAATTCCCTGGCCGCACGGAGACCATTTTTTCCGCCTTGCGCAATGTCGAGGCGGGGCACCTCGCCGATCCGTCGCTCTTCAATTTCAGGGAGCTCGATGCCCGTTGATCTAGAAGAGCGTCCGCTCCCCAACACGTACTGGGTGCTGCCCGGGGAGTTTCTGGCGGGCGAGCATCCGGGGCGCGGCACGGACACGGCGGCGCAGACGCGTGAGCGGCTGCGGCGGCTGATGGACGCGGGCATCGATTGCTTCGTGGATCTCACCCTGCCCGATGAGCTGCCGTCCTATGAGGAGGAGCTGCCCGAGGGTGTGGAATACCTGCGCTTTGCCGTCCGCGACCACGGCATTCCGGCGCAGCGCGAGCACATGCTCGAGATTCTGAGTCACATCGAGCGGGCGCTGCGCGCCGGCCGCCGTGTCTATGTGCATTGCCGGGCGGGCATCGGCCGCACGGGCACGGTGGCGGGGTGCTTTCTCATCGAGCGGGGTGAGACCGGCGACAGCGCCATCGAGCGATTGAATGATCTGTGGCAGCAATCTCAACGCTCGCAGACTTGGCCCTATGTGCCGGAGACGGATGAGCAGACGGAGTTCGTGCGCGGCTGGGCGCCGAGCGGGGCGCGTCATCGGGTGACGCCGCCGGCGGTGCCGCCCAAACGCCGCCGGCGTACGGACGTGGCTGCGGCCACCGCCCCGGTCGCCCCGGCCGCGGGTGCCACAGCCGTGGCGGTGCCCATCATGGGTTTCCAGGACCGCTTTCGCGGCGCGCTCCTGGGTCTGGCTATTGGCGATGCACTGGCGGCGGCGACGCAGGGACGCAAGGCGGGCTCGTTCGAGCCGGTCGTGGAGCTGAGCGGCGGCGGTCCGTTCGATTTGCCGGCCGGGGCCTGGAGCGACGATACGGCGATGGCGCTGTGTCTGGCGGAGAGTCTACTGCAGAGCGGGGGCTTTGACCCTCATGACCAGGTGGCGCGCTATACGCGCTGGCAGAGCGAGGGCTACTTGTCCGCGACGGGTATTTGTGTCGGCATCACCGCGTCCACCGTCAAGGCGCTGAGCGCGGCGCAATGGCGCCGGCAGATCTTCGCGGGATCTCACGATCCCAGGCAGCTCGATCCGGAGGTGCTGTCGCGGGTGGCGCCCGCGGTGATGTTTGCGTTTGGATCGCCGCAGGAGGCGGTGCGCTTAGGCTGCGAGGCCGCGCGCACCACCTGCCAGGCGCCGCTGGCGCTCGAGGCCTGTCAGCTGCTGGCGGCGCTGGTTTATGGCGCGCTGGCCGGGGAGCGCAAGGCGCAGGTGTTGAGTCCGGGCTTGCCGCTGCTCGATGTGGGCAATTTGCGGGCCCGGGTTTCGGGCCTGCTGCGTACGCCGGAAGTGTCGAAGCCGCCGCGCGCCGGCGGCAGCGCTCTCGATGTGCTGGCAGCGGCGCTGTGGTGCTTCCAGGTGACGGGGAGCTTCCGTGAGGGGGCGCTGCGGGCTGCGAATTTGGGGGGCCACAGTGATGCGATCGCGGCGGTCTATGGCCAGCTCGCCGGCGCGCATTACGGCGCAACGGCTATTCCCCTGACCTGGCGCAACGCCCTGGCCGAAAAGGCCTTGGTCGAGACCTTTGCGGAGCGGCTTTTCCGGCATGCCCGGCCGGGTGCGATGGGGTAAGCTTCCGCGCCACTTTCGGGGGATTTTCTCATGCCGAGCGCACCCGCCACCGCGCCAGCCTCGCGACGCCGTCGCGCCGCTCCTGCGTGGACGCGCCTCTCGGATGAGGACCTCCTGAAGCTGCGGTTCTGCGACCTGAAGCTGTCGCTCAAGCGCTCGCCGCTCGCCTCGCAGGTCAAGCGTCTCTATGAGGAACTCGAGAGCCGCGGCATCCGCTTCCGTCCGCATGTGTGGCTGGCGGAGGAGTGGTTCTCACCCGATGGGGTTCCAGGGATCGCCATGCCGTTCTATCTGGCGCACCCGCGTCTTGAGCGCCTGGAGCGGCGCATCATGCGCGAGGCCGAGGGTGGCAACACGCGCTGGCAGATGCGCATTCTGCGCCACGAGGCGGGACATGCGCTGGACAATGCCTACCGGTTGCGGCGCCGGCGGCGCTGGCGCGAGGTATTCGGTCCGGCCTCGCTGCCCTATCCGCACCGCTATCGCGCGCGTCCGGGCAGCCGCCGCTACGTGCACCACCTGGGCGAGTGGTATGCGCAGGCGCATCCGACGGAGGATTTCGCCGAGACTTTCGCGGTCTGGCTCAAACCCCGATCCGACTGGCGCAGCAGCTATGCGGACTGGCCGGCGTATCACAAGCTGGCGCTGGTGGATGAGCTCATGGAGGATGTGCGTGGCCGGCGCGCGCCGGTGCGGGATCGCAGTCGGGTGGAGCCGCTTCACTCGAACAAGCGTACGCTGGCGCAGCACTACCGGCGCAAGCTTATGCACCGGCGCCATTACCGCCGCGGAGTGGCCGACGATCTGCTGCAGAAGGTGTTCAGCACGGAGCGTCTGCGCCGCAATGCCGCGCGCGCGAGCGCGCTGCTGCGTGCCGCCCGCTCGGGCCTGGTCGCCGCCGTCTCGCGCGACCTGGGCGTGGAGCGCTACACTGTGCGGCAGATCTTGCGCATGCTCATCGAACGCAGCGACCATTTGCAGCTTCATGTGCGCGGCAGCCGCCGTGACGCGCTGCGGCATGCGCGCTGGGCGCTCGAGCGCATCGTGCTCATGTACGATCAGGGCGAGACTCCGCAGCTGCCTCTATGAGAAAACTGCGCACGCTGGTCGTGGTGCACGCGAGCCTGGTACCGCCGGAGACCCTGGAAGGACACAGTCAGAAGGAGATCGACGAGTGGCGCACGGAATACGATGTGGCGAGCACGCTCAACGCCTCCGGGCACGAGGTGCGCTGCGTCGGGGTGCTCGACAGCCTCTCGGAGCTGCGCGCGGCGATCGCGGACTGGAAGCCGGATGTGGTCTTCAATCTGCTGGAGGAGTTCGACGGCATCGTCACGTACGACCAGCATGTGGTCGCCTTCCTCGAGCTGATGCGTCAGCCCTACACGGGCTGCAATCCGCGCGGCCTGCTGCTGTCGCGGGACAAGTCGCTGTGCAAGCAGCTGTTCGCCTTTCACCGCATCCCGACCCCGCAGTTCACGGTGTTCAGGAAGGGCGCGCGCTTTTACGTGCCGCGCAAGCTCAAATACCCGCTGTTCGTGAAGTCCACCGTGGAGGATGCCTCGCTCGGTATCGCGCAGGCCTCGGTGGTGGAGGATGCGGCGCGTCTCAAGGAGCGCATCGAGTTCGTGCATGAGCAGGTGAAATCGGATGCGCTGGTTGAGGAGTTCATCGAGGGGCGCGAGCTCTATGTGGGCGTGATGGGCAACGAGCGCCTGACGCGCCTGCCGGTGTGGGAGATGGTGTTCGGCTCGATGCCGGATACGCTGGCGGCCATCGCGACGCGCAAGGTGAAGTGGGACAAGCGCTATCAGGCCCGGTACGGCATCACCACGCGCGCGGCGGAGGATCTGTCGCCGGCGGTGCTGGCGCGGCTCGACAAGCTGTCGCGCCGCATCTATCGGGCGCTCGGCCTCTCGGGCTACGCGCGCATGGATTTCCGGGTGACGGCCGACGGCAATGTGTACGTGCTCGAGGCCAATGCGAATCCCAATCTCGAGGCGGAGGAGGATTTCGCGGAGTCGGCGCGCGCGGCGCAGGTGCCTTATGCGGAGCTTCTGGAGCGGCTGATGGCGCTGGGACTGTCTTATCGGGCGGAGTGGCGGGCGACCTATGGCTGAGAGATTTCTGATTTGTGTGGTGCTGGCTCTGCTGGCTTCATGTGCGAGCGAGGCCAAGCGCGGCGAGGCCGATCTCGCGCAGCTGCTCGACTGGTATCCGGGGCGTTACAGTAGCGGGACGCTGGAGCTGCGTATTGTGCGGATCTATGCGCCGCTGATCGGCGATTTTGCCTTCTACCAGCAGGAGTCCGCCGCAGACGACCCGGGCCGGATCGTCATGCAGCGGGTGGTGGCCTTCGAGAGGGTCAAGGCCAGCATCGTGCAGACCACCTGGTCGCTGGCGGAGCCGGCGCGCTGGCGCAATGCTTACTCGGACCCCGATGTGTTCAAGGGTCTGCAGTCGCAGGATTTTGCGCCCATGCCGGGTTGCGAGCTCGTGTGGAGCATGAAGGAGGGCCGCTTTACCGGGGTCGGCAGCCAAAGGACCTGCCGCTCGACCTCCTCGGCGACGGGCGGCACCGTCTACCTCAATCTGCACGCGGAGCTCACGCCGGAGGAGCTGACGCTGGCCGATCAGTCGGTGGATGTGGCGGGGCGGGTGGTTCAGGGAGGGGGCGTGGAGCGGTTTCGGCGACTCTAGCCGGGGGGCGGTTTCGGCGCTGCCCAATTTGGGCATTTGATGAGTTTTCGCTGGCCTCAGTGGCGAGTATGTCCGTCCAGCCAGTCCAGCACCGTTGCGTACCACTGCAGGCTGTTGGCCGGCTTCAGCACCCAGTGGTTCTCGTTGGGAAACACCAGCAGGCGGCTCTCAATGCCGCGCCGCTGTAGCGCAGTGAACGTCGCCAGGCCCTGATCGTAGGGAATGCGGAAATCCTGCTCGCCGTGCACCACCAGCATCGGCGTGCGCCACGTTGCCACATCATTGACGGGATTGAAGCGCTCGAAACCCGCCGGATTCTCGAAATAGGGCCGGCCGCCGAATTCCCACTCCGAAAACCAGAGCTCTTCAGTGGAGTAGTACATCATCCGCTGATCGAAGAGTCCGTCGTGATTGACCAGGCAGCGGAAGCGGTCGGGCCAGTTGCCCTCGATCCAGTTCATCATGAAACCGCCGTACGATGCCCCCAGGGCGCAGGCGCGCTCGCCGTCCAGCCACGGGTATTTCTCGAGCGCGGCGGCCAGCCCCTTTTGCAGATCGACGAGTGGCTTGCCGCCCCAGTCCCGGCTGATCGAGTCGGTGAATGCCTGGCCGTAGCCCGGCGTGCCATGGAAATCGATCAGCACGACACCATAGCCGCGGCCCGCAAAGGCTTGCGCGTTCCAGCGATAGGTCCAGATGTTGCCGAAGCCCACCTGCGGGCCGCCGTGCACGACCAGCGCGACAGGATAGCGGCCGTCGGGCTTGAATCCAAAAGGCTTCACGACATAGCCGTGCACGGTCTCATCGTTCCAACCTTTGAAGTTGAACTGCTCGAAGTCGCTCATGGCGCGCTGGCTTAAGCTGTCCGCGTTGACAGCGGTGAGGCGGCGCGGCTTTTCGGCGTCGAGGTGGATCGAGAAGAGATCGGCGGGAGCGGCGAGCGAGGCCAGCGAATACACTACCGAGTCTCTGGCGGGCGAGAACTCCGTGACCTGACCCAGTGCTACGAGCTTGCGTACGGCTCCCGTCGAGGCATCGATCGCAAACAAGGCTTCCTGGCCGAGATCATCCGCGCTTGCGAGCAGCGTGCGGCCGTCGGGCATGGCGCCCAGGTGACCGACGGAGCGATCCCAGGAGCCGGTCAGCGCTTTTGCCGTTCCGTTGCGCGCGTCGCGCACCACTACATGAAAGCGATCGGACTCGAATCCGGAGCGATCCATCGCCAGATACGCGAGATCGCCGTTCTTTAGAAATACCGGCTGGGTGTCCCAGGCAGGATTGTCCGCGGTGAGGTTGCGGGGTGGCGCGGAGCCGTCCACCGGCACTTCGAACAGATCGAAATTGGTGGACCAGGGCTCGTTGTGGCCCGCTACCCGCAGGGAGAAGACCAGCCGCGCGCCGTCCGGACTGAACGCCAGCTCCTCGTCGCCGCCGAAGGGCTTGGAGGGTACGTCCCCGTCGAGCGTTCTGGACAGGTCGAGCGGGGTGGCCGCCTTGCCGACCGTGCCGAGGGTTGCGACGAACAAATGCGAGCGCGTGCCATTGCTCCAGGTATCCCAATGGCGCACGAAAAGCCGGCCGTAGGTGCGGCCCACGGCCTTGCTCTTCTCGCGGGTATAGAGCGCCTTCTTCGTGCAGGTGAGGTCCGCACACTCGGGTAGCACTTCCATCGTGATCGCGAGACGGTTGCCGCGGGGCGAGACCTTCATCGAGCCAATATCCAGAGGATAGTCGGTGACTTGCACGGGTCCGCCGCCGGCGGGCGTCACGCGCCACACCTGCGAGCTGCCGGAGCGTGTCGAGAGGAAGTAGATCGTGCGGCTGTCGGGGGCCCAGCGCGGGCTGGAATCGCTGGCTTCGTGGGGGGCGAGGCGGCGTGGCTGCGCGCGGGGGGCGGTGAGATCGAGCACCCATAGATCGGTGCGTCCTTTGTCGGCCGGGAGATCGGTCTCGCGAAGGACGTAGGCCACCTGCTTGCCATCCGGGGAGACCTGCGGATCGCTCAGGCGTCGCAGGCTCACGAGGTCAGAGGGCGTAAAGGGTACCTGGGGAGGTCGGGCGCCGAGGGCACCGGCCAGTGCCAGACCCAGGATGCCGAGGGTCATATCAGCCTACTTCATAGTCCTTGTTGATCCAGGGCTCCTCCTGAGCGGCGCGCACCCATTCCTGCAGCGCGGCATCCTCGAGCGCGGTGGCGATGTACCAACGCGTGGTCTCGGAGATCTGGGCGCGATAGGTGTTGAAGCGCAGCACCACGGGCGCGTACATCGCATCGGCAACGGAATACTCGCCGAAGAGCCAGGGGCCAGCCGCGCCGAAGCGGCGGCGACAGTCCATCCAGATCTCATCGATGCGGTCCACGTCGGCCTCCAGCCCAGGCGTCATGAGAGTGCGGCGGTTGCGAGCCCGGGCGTTCATGGGCCATTCCATGCGCAGGCTGGTAAATCCCGAGTGCATCTCCGCGCACACGGCACGCGCCACGGCGCGGGCCTTGCGCTCGAGCGGCCAGCCGTGGCCGGCGATCTCGGCCACATACTCGCAGATCGCCAGCGAGTCCCAGACGGTCACATCCCCGTGCCGCAGCACGGGCACCCGCCCGCTCGGGCCGTATTGCGCCACTTGATCCTTGAAGTCGGGTGTATCGAGCAGCAGCTGCACCTCGCGAAATTCCAGCTTCAGGTGCTTGAGCAGCATCCAGGGCCGCAGCGACCACGATGAATAGTTCCTGTTGCCGATGACCAGTGTGAGCTCGGACATGGAAGCTTCCAGCAATAATCGGGCCGGGGTCGGCAAGGATACCGCGATCTGCGACGGGCGGCACGTTTGCGGAAAAAACGGATGAACTTTGGCCTGACTGTGCCGTTCTATCCGTACAGGAGGTCACTCGTATGCCGAAAGTGATTCCAGTCGCCAACCTGCGCGAGTTCTTTCGCGATGAGCTGCACAGCGCGCTCGCCCACCAGCATGTCGCGGTGCAGGATCAAACCGAGCACTACGTGGTCAATATGCTCACCCTGTTCGCGCGCTCCGAGGCGCTCTACGACACCACGGCCGAGGGCGCGCGCCTCAAGCCCCTGGTGGTCATGCTGACCGAGGCGCTGGAGGCGCGTCCGGGCGAGGACCGCAATCGCGGCCTGCAGCGGCTGGGGGATGTCTCGCTGTTCGTTGCCGGCTTCTTCGCGCAGAGCTTCGCCCGCAAGCTCATCGACATCGACTATCACATCGCCATGGGCGGCCGCGCCTATGGCACGCTCGCCGAGGTCCTGGCGCGCGGTCGCGGCCGGGTGCTGGGGCAGGTGTTCGCCGAGCTGGCGGAGAAATTCGTGTCGGTGGTGGATGCGCTCCATGAGATCAGCGAGAGCTCGCACCGCCATACCGATGAGGACATTCTGCGTCTCTACGAGATCTGGCTCAAAACGGGCAGCACGCGCTCCTACCGCATATTGAAAGAGCTCGGTGTCGATCCGACGGCCGCGGGGCGCGGCACGACCACCCACTGAGAATTACTTGTCGTCGCCCTTTTTGCGGCGCTCTTCGAGCTCGCGCATCAGTTTGATGTGCTCGGAGAGCTTGCGCAGGTCGCGTTTGGCCGTGGAACTCTTGCCGCGATCTCCCGGAAGCCGCGCATAGGGATCGAAGGTCTCGTCGTTCTTGATGTGCAATACCTCGATGCCGCCGCGCACTTTCGCGTTGCGCGAGCTTCCGAGCGGATCGTCCACTTCCAGCACCGGTCGGCTGTAGTCCTCGGGGGCGTTGTGCCATTCGACGGAGCCCGCGCCGCGCTCATCATGCACGATCCTGCCCAAACGGCGCTGTTGCTCCGTCGGCTCGGTTTGCGGGGGAGGCGGTTTGGGGAATTTCTTCCTGAAGCTTTTCAATGCATTGGATCGTCATGACGCCGGTGCTGTTTCGGCACGATCAAGTTACCTGCCATAACGCACGGACGTCCGAGCACTGCGTCACGGAACCCCGGCGGGTGGTGTCCTCTCCTGGCGCCTACGGTATATATGCAGCAGTCCGATGACGGTTTTGGCGTCCTGTATGGTGCCGTTCAGGGCCCAGTCGCAGGCCTGCTCGAAGGGCAGCCAATGCACCTCGAAGACCTCGCTGGCTTCGGGAGCGGCCGCGGCCGGCTGCAGATCGGTGGCGAGGTACAGGTGCAGCACCTCGGTGAAGACTCCCGGGGAGCTGAGATAGGCGCCGAGGCTTTGCCAATGCCCTGCGCTGACCCCGGCTTCCTCGATCAGCTCCCGCCGCGCGGTCTCCCGCGGCGGCTCACCGGGCTCGAGCTTGCCCGCCGGCAGCTCCCAGATCCACCCGCCCGCCGCATGGCGGTACTGGCGCAGCAGGCAGACCCGATCCTGCGCGTCGAGGGCCACCACGGCCGCCCCTCCCGGGTGGTGTACCAGCTCCAGTGACTCCCGGTGTCCGTTAGGTAGGATCACATCGTCCACCGTGACGGTGATGACGCGGCCTTTGAAATAGGTGCTGCGCTTCTCGATGGTCATAGGACATATCGTATAGGCTTGTGCGTCATGTCGACTGTGTCTCATCTGGAAAAACTGAACGGCGCGCAGCGCAAGGCCGTCACCCACGGCGAGCCGGTGGCGCCCAAGGGCTACCGGGCGGGGCCGCTGCTGGTGGTGGCCGGGGCCGGCACGGGCAAGACGGAAGTGCTGGCACACCGTATCGCGCATCTGGCCATCCACAGCGTCGATCCCGGTCGCATTCTGGTACTGACGAGCACCCGCCGCGCCGCGGCGGAGCTGCGCCGCCGGGCACACGATATCGTGAAGAAGGCGCTGAACGAGCCCCTGGGCGGAGTGAGCCAGACGGTCTCCCAGCGGCTCAACTGGGCTGGCACCTTCCACTCGATCGGCAACCGGCTGCTGCGTCACTACGGGCGCCATCTCAAGCTCGATCCGCAGTTCACGGTGCTCGATCGCCTGGACGCCGCCGAGCTGCTCGATGTCATCCGCATGGAGCTGGATCTTGCGGCCAAGGAGCGCTTCCCCCGCAAGGAGACCTGCCTGCAGATCTACTCCTGCCGGGTGAACACTCAAAAGACTTTGCAGGCGACGCTGGCACAGCACTTTGCCTGGTGCGCGCCTTGGGAGGAGGATCTGACGCGTCTCTTTCGTACCTACGTGGAGCGCAAGCAACGCTGCAACCTGCTCGACTACGACGACCTGCTGCTTTACTGGCATGTAATGATGTCGGAGCCGCGTCTGGCACAGCATGTCGGCGCGAATTTCGATCATGTGCTGGTGGATGACTACCAGGACAGCAACCGTCTGCAGGTGCAGATCGTCCATGCGCTCAAGCCCGACGGCGCCGGGGTGGTGGTGGCGGGCGATGAGGCGCAGGCGGCCGCGGCTTTCCGCGCCGCACCCGCGGAGAACGTGCCCGGTTTCCAGAGCCGCTTCAACCCGCCGGCGCAGACCGTGACCCTGGCGCAGAACTACCGCTCCACCCAGCAGGTGCTGGACTGCGGCAACGCGCTGCTCGCGGATGCGCCGCGCGCGCAGCGCAAGCATCTGCTGTCGCTGCGCGGCCAGGGCGTGCGTCCCAGCCTCGTCACGGCCGGCGACGCGCAAGCGCAGGCGGAGTATGTCTACAGCGAGATCCACAAGCGCCGCGAGGCGAGCGTACCCCTCAAGAGGCAGGCGGTGCTGCTGCGTGCCGCGAGCCACGGCGATGCCCTCGAGGCGGAGCTCTCGCGCCGCAAGATTCCCTATGTCAAATACGGCGGGCTCAGATTCCTCGAGGCCGGCCACGTCAAGGACCTTCTCGCCCTGCTGCGCTGGACCGATAACCCGCGCAATACCGTGGCCGCCTTTCGCGTGCTGCAGCTGCTGCCCGGCATGGGGCCGGCAAACGCGCGCAAGGCCATCGAGCACTTCGAGGCTCAGGGCCACTCGTTTCAGTCGCTGCAGAGCTTCGAGGTTGCGCAGGCGCTGGGTGTGCAGTGGCGCAAGCTGATCGAGCTGCTACGGGCGCTCGCCGACCCACAGCGCTCCTGGGCCGGCCAGGTCAACCTGGCGCGCGAGTGGTACCGGCCGCATTTCGAGCGCATCTATGAGCACTTCCACGCGCGCATCAGCGATCTCGATCAGCTCGAGCTGCTGTCGGGCCAATCGCCGTCGCGGGAGCGCTTTCTGACCGAGCTCACTCTGGAGCCGCCGCAGGCTCGCGCCGATGACGATCACCTGACCATCTCCACCGTCCACGCCGCGAAGGGCATGGAGTGGGATGCGGTGTATGTGCTCGATGTGGCCGACGGGAGCTTTCCGTCGGAGTTCGCGATGAGCCGCCCGGAGCTCATGGAAGATGAGCGGCGCCTGCTTTATATGGCGATGGCCCGCGCGCAAAACGAGCTGGTCCTTCTGACGCAGGCGCGAGGCTGCCGTCTGCTCACCGACAAAGTGCGCAAGTGCTTCGATACCAAAGCCTTCCAGGGAGCGGGCTTGAGCGAGGGGGCGCTCGAGGGTGCGGCGCAATCGGGTCTGGACATCACGGCCCGGCTCAAGGAGATGTGGTGAAGGGCTTCAGCGCCGGGGTTTGACGAACTTGAGCGTGAAGCGATCGCTTTCGCCGATCGCGGCGTATCTCTCCCGGTCCTTCTCCCCTAAGCGATAGGTGGGCGGCAGCGTCCACACGCCCTGCTCGTAATCCTTGGTGTCTTTAGGGTTGGCGTTGACCTGCGACTTCGCGACCAGCTTGAAGCCGGCGGCTTCAATCAGGGCGATCGCATAATCCTCGTTCACGTAGCCGCTCTTGGCTTTGGGGTCCTGCGGCAGATCGGCGCGACCGCGGTGCTCGACCACTCCCAGCACTCCGCCCGGCTTCAGCGCCTTGTACATCGTCTCGAAGGCCTGGGGCGCCCAGTCCTTCGCCATCCAGTTGTGGATGTTGCGGAAGGTCAACACCATGTCCATGGAGCCGGGCGGGGCGATGTCATGGCCCTCGGGTCCGAGCGAGGTGGTCTTCACCCTGCCGTAAAGATCGGGCCGGGCGGCGAGCATGGCCTGGTAGCTCTTCAATTGGCTTGAGACCAGCTGGCTGTCGAGATCGGAGGGCATGGTCGCGGCGTAGTACTGGCCCTGCTCGTGCAGTAGGGGTGCGAGGATGGCGGTGTACCAGCCGGTGCCCGGCCACACTTCCACGACTTTCATGTCGGAGCGTAGGCCGAAAAACAGCAGGGTTTCCCGGGGGTGGCGATAGATGTCGCGCGCGCGATCCGCTGCCGGGCGGTGATCGCCCGCCAGGATGCGATCGAGCGCGTCCGCCGTGCCCTGCCGCGTGCCGCCGCCCCCGCCCGATACGCAGCTCACCAGCACGGACGCGACTAACGCCGTGCCCAACCCGAGCGCCAGCCGCCTGTTCTGCAGCGGTGAGATCGGTGAGATCAACGGCGGTAGGGGCTGCTGCCGCCGCCACGGGGGCGGGGCGGGCGCTCCTGCGCCTCATTGACGCGCAATGGCCGGCCGTTCATCTGAAAGCCGTTCAATGCCTGGATCGCCGCCTGGGCTTCGCTCGCCGGCATGTCGACAAAGCCGAAGCCGCGCGGCCTGCCCGTCTCGCGATCGCTGACCAGTTTGACCGATTCCACCGGGCCGTGACGCTCGAACATTGCGCGCACGTCCTGCTCGGTGGCGTTGAAGGGGAGATTTCCCACGTAAATCGTCGTCATCCGCACGCTCGCTTGTGAGTCAAAACCTGCCGCGCGGGATGCTACTCCCGGCCGCGGCGGGAAGTAAATAAGTTCGGCAGTGCTCCGATCTTGATGCGCGGCCGCAACGCCGGTTCAGGCCCCGGCGGGCTCGAGGTAGGCGTAGCCGTTCAGCTCGCCTTCGTAAAATCGCTTGAGCTGCTGGCTCTCCGCGATGGTCATGCGCCCGTCACGGATGGCGCGCTCGCAGTCCCGGGCCAGGGCGGGGTAGAGCTCCGCCACGTCGTACTCCATGTACTCCAGCACCTTGTTGGCCGTGTCACCCTTGACGATCTCCTCGATCCACCAGCCGCCCTCATCGTGCAGGCGGATGTGCACGACATGGGTATCCCCGAAGAGATTGTGCAGGTCGCCCAGGGTCTCCTGGTACGCCCCCACCAGGAAGGCAGCCAGGTAATACTCCTCGCCGGCTTTCAGCTCATGGAGCTCGAGCGCCCGCTTGACGTCGCGCAGGGACACGAAGCGGTCGATCTTGCCGTCCGAGTCGCAGGTGATATCCGCCAGCACGCCGGTGCGGGTGGGGCGCTCATCGAGGCGGTGGATAGGCATGATGGGAAAGAGCTGCTCGATGGCCCAGCTGTCGGGCAGGGACTGGAACACCGAGAAATTGCAGAAGTAGTTGTCCGACAGCACCGACTCCAGGTCCTCGAGCTCCTCGGGCACCCGCTCGAGCCGCCTGCAGCAGTCGCGCACCTTGGCGCAGGTGGCCCAGTAGAGCCGCTCGGCCAGGGCACGGAACTCGAGCGACAGCAGGCCCAGGTTGAACATCTGCAGCACCTGCTCGCGCGCGGTGAGCGCATCGTGGTAGCACTCCACCAGCCGCCGTTCGCTCACCGAGCGCCAGGCATCGAACAGGTCCCGCACCGGCTGGGGCAGCTCGCCGGTGCCGCCGTAATCGGTGGCTTCGTTGCCGGTCACGCGGAACTTGTCGAGCGCCGATGAGCCGAGTGCGTTGAAGATCAGCACGCTGTGGTAGGCGGCGATAGCGCGCCCCGACTCGCTGATGATCATGGGGTGGGGGATCTGCCGCGCGTTGCACACGCTGGCGATGCGATACACCACATCGTTCGCGTACTCGGTGAGGGTGTAGTTCATCGAGGAGGAGAAATTGGTGCCGCTGCCGTCGTAGTCGACACCGAGGCCGCCGCCCACGTCGATGTACTTGAGGCCGGCGCCCATGAGCTTCAGCTCCGCGTACACGTGCGCGAGCTCGTTGATGGCGTCCTTGACGCGGCGGATGTCCTGCAGCTGGCTGCCCGGATGGCAGTGCACGAGCTGCAGGCAGTCGAGCATGTCGCGCTCCTTCAAGGCGTTGAAGAGCTCGAGGATCTCGGTGATAAAGAGGCCGAACTTGGACTTCTCCCCCGCCGACTCGCTCCAGCGCCCGGAGCCCTCGCTGAAGAGCTTGACGCGCACGCCGATGCGCGGGCGCACGTCGTAGGCCTTGGCGTGTTTGAGAATGAGCGCGAGCTCCTCGAAATTCTCCACCACCGGGATGATGGTACGTCCGAGCTTGGTGGCGAGCGTCACCGCCTCGATGTAGCTGTCGTCCTTGAAGCCGTTGCAGACGATGAGGCGCTCGGGCTCGTTCTCGGTCATCGCCATTACCGCGAGGAGCTCGGGCTTGGAGCCCACTTCGAGGCCGAAGCCGAACTCCTTGCCGTAGCGATACACCTCCTCGACCACCAGCCGCTGCTGGTTCACCTTGATGGGGAACACGGCGGCGTAGCGGTTGCGGTAGTCGTTCTCGGCGATGGCCTGCGCGAAGGCGGTGTGTAGCGAGCGCAGGCGGTGCGCCAGGATGTCCGAGAAACGCACCACCACCGGGGTGGTCAGGTCGCGCGCCTTCAATCCCTCGACCACCTCAAAAAGATCGATGTCGCGGCCCGGCTGGGTATCCGGCCGCACCACCACGTGGCCGGTGTCGTTAATGGAGAAATAGCCCTTGGCCCAGCCGTTCACGTGGTAGAGATCCAGCGAGTCCTCGATGCGCCACGGCTGGGCGGGGTTGGTCTTTGCGGCCACGGGTCGTTCCGGTGAGAAAAGCGATGGGCGCGCACCATAGCAAATTGCCGTTACAATCGCTCCACATGGCGATCGACGTTTACTGGGGCAGCGGCAGTCCATACTCGTGGCGCGTGCTGCTCGCGCTCGAGTTCAAGCGGCTGCCGTACACTTCCCACCTGCTGCAGTTCTCCAAGCAGGAGCACAAGGCGCCGCAGATCCTGGCGCTCAACTTCCGCGGCCGGGTGCCCATCCTCAAGGACGACGACTACGTGGTGTTCGAGTCGCTGGCGGTGCTCTACTACCTCGATCTCAAATACCCGGACCCGCCCCTATTCGGCCGCTCCCCGGAGGAGGCCGCGGTGATCATGCGGGTGATCTGCGAGTACCAGTCCTACTCGGAGGAGCACGTCAACCGCCTGGTGGACGCGTTCTTTTTCCCGGAGAAGCGCCGCAACTGGGACGAGCTCGCCAAGTCCATGCATGCGGTGGCGAGCGAGGCGCGCTCCATCGAGCTGCGGCTGGCGAAATCGGATTGGGTGGTGGGGGAAAGTTTCTCGGCCGCGGACATCGTGATATTCCCGGGGCTTGCGGTGCTGCTGCGCGCCCTGTCCAAGCCCGACGCGAAGGATCTGTCCTCACGTTTCCTGCCGCTCGAGGTGAATTATCCGGCGCTGGCGCGCTGGGTGAGGCGCGTGCAAGCGCTGCCGGGTTACGATCGCACTTTTCCGCCGCACTGGAAGACTTGAGCATCGATCATGAGCAGTGACAAGGTTTATGTGGATTTCCCCGGACGCATCGTCATCGTGGGGTTCGGCAGCATCGGCCAGGGCGTGCTGCCGCTCATCCTGCGCCACATCGGCACGGCGCCCGAGCGCATCACCCTCGTGACGAAGGACCCCGCCGGCATGGAGGAGGCGGCGAAGTACGGCGTGAGATTCATCCAGGAGGCGCTGACGCGCGAAAGCTACCGGCGCGTGCTGAATGCGCTGCTCGGCCGCGGTGACTTCCTGCTGAACGTGTCGGTGGATGTCTCGAGCATCGCGCTCGTCAAACTCTGCTGGGAAAAGGGCGCGATGTATCTCGATACCTGCATCGAGCCCTGGCCCGGCGGCTACACCGATCCGACGGTGCCGGCGGGCAAGCGCACCAACTATGCGCTGCGCGAGGAGGCCCTGGGTCTGCGCCCCGGCAACGCCCGGGCGCCCACCGCGGTGCTGACGCACGGGGCGAATCCCGGTCTGGTCTCGCATTTTGTCAAACAGGCGCTGCTCAACATCGCCGCCGACTCAGGGATGGGCACACCGCTCCCCAGGTCTCGGGGCGGCTGGGGCGAGCTCGCGCGGCAGCTTGGCGTCAAGGTGATCCATATCGCCGAGCGCGACACCCAGGTTTCCTCAACGCCCAAAGACCCTAACGAGTTCGTCAACACCTGGTCGGTGGAGGGCTTCGTGAGCGAAGGGGCGCAGCCGAGCGAGCTCGGCTGGGGTACCCACGAGAGGAATTTCCCGCGCGACGGCAAGCGGCACGAGTCAGGCTCCCAGTCCGCCATCTATCTCATGCAGCCCGGCGCCGCGACCCGGGTGCGCACCTGGACGCCCGCCGCCGGCCACTTCCACGGCTTCTGTATCACCCACGGCGAGTCGATCTCGATCGCCGACTACCTGACGGTGCGCGAAGGCGCGCAGGTGGCGTACCGCCCCACGGTGCACTATGCCTACCATCCCTGCGATGCCGCGGTGGTCTCGCTCCATGAGTTCGCCGGCCGTAACTGGCAGCTGCAGGAGCGCACGCGCATCCTCATGGACGACATCGTGAAGGGCACGGACGAGCTCGGCGTGCTGCTCGCCGGGCATAAAAAAAATGCCTATTGGTATGGGTCGCAGCTATCCATCGCCGAGGCCCGCAAGCTCGTTCCGCACAACAGCGCGACAAGCCTGCAGGTCACGATCGCGTGCCTGGCGGGCATGATCTGGGCCATGGAGAATCCCAATGCGGGGGTGGTGGAGCCTGACGAGATGGACTTCCGCCGCATCCTCGAGATCTGCATGCCTTATCTGGGGCCGGTGGTCGGCCAGTACACCGACTGGACTCCGCTCCATGAGCGTGAGCGCTTGTTTTCCGAGGACCTGGACAAGTCCGATCCGTGGCAGTTCAAGAACGTGCGGGTGGTGTGGTAGGGCACCAAAATGACAGCTTCAAATCACGATACGGCGTTTGTTCGGTACTGGCACGAATATCGAAGTACGCTGCTTTTTCTAATGCTGATGTTTGGTTTTCGCTCCGCCTGGGCGGATTGGGTGATGGTGCCGACGGGATCGATGAATCCCACCATACTCGAGGGTGACCGGCTCCTGGTGGATAAACATGCTTTCGGGTTGCGTATTCCGTTCACGCACGTCCGTATAACGCCAGGAGAAGACCCGCAGCGCGGCGACATCGTGGTGTTTGATTCCCCTGCGGACGGCAAGTCGCTCGTCAAGCGAGTGGCCGTGGTGCCGGGCGATACGGTGGCGTTGGATGGCGAGACGTTGATTGTCAATGGGCATCCTGCGCGCTACCGTCTTGAAAATGTCGATGGTTTGCGTGGGTTGCTCGCATCGACCGCCGCACAGAATCCATTGCTGCTGCGCGAAGCGAGTCTCGGGAAAGATCACGATGTCATGCTCTTACCGGCCCGTGTATTTCGAGGCAGATTTGGTCCTGTGGTCATGCCGCCCGATATGTACTTCATGCTGGGCGACAACAGAGATAACAGCGCCGACTCGCGCTACATCGGCCTTGTGCCGCGCCGGAATATCGTCGGTCGCGCCATGCGCGTCGTCGTCTCGTTGAATCCGGAGAACTATTACATTCCCCGCCGCGATCGATTTTTAAGGCCGCTGGGCTGAAGACCCGAGCGAGTCGAGTGACGCGAGGCGCAGCCGTACGCCAGTGATTTTTCGAGACGGTGAAGGGTGTACCTTTTCGTAATGACAGTCAGTTTCAGGGACAATTGGCTCCTGGTGGGCGGGTCTGAGGTCTGAGCTACTCAGTCTCCTCGTATTCGATCTCAACAATGATGTAACTCTGCGTCCCGCCCGGCAGCTCGACGCGAATTTCCGCATCCAGCCCCTTCGCCAGCAACGCCTTCCCCAGCGGCGAATCCATGCTGATGTACTCAGCCTCCCGGTCGAACTCGTCCGGCCCCACGATTCGGTAGCGCAGCACCTCTCCGACCTTGTCCTCAAGCGTCACCCAAGCTCCGAAAAACACCCGTTTTAGATCGGAAGGCGGCTGATCGACGATGTTCATGCCTTCCAGACGCTTGCGCAAAAAACGCACGCGGTGGTCGATTTCACGTAATCGCCGCTTGCCATAAGTGTATTCCGCGTTCTCGGAGCGGTCGCCCTGCGCCGCCGCTTCCGCCACCGCCTGGGTGACCTTGGGCCGCTCCACCCGCCACAGCTCATCGAGCTCGGCGCGCAGCCGGCGCGCGCCCTCGGATGTGATGTATTTCGAACCTTGCGCTTGAGGGGGCCTGAAACGGGTCATGGGGGGCTTTCACCTTAAAGGTTCTGTGGAGCGTTTCACGGTGCTTTCAGGTTGCCGCGCCTAGTCTTGGTGCTGTGGCCGCCAAGTACTACACCCACTTCGTGACCCCTGGGGTCAAGACCCGGCGCAAGCCGGATTCGAGCGAATGGAGCGGTGTGGTCGAGTTGCGACAGCCCCTGGAGCGCCAGAGCGGTACCAAGGAGCTGCGATCGCTGCTGGCGCAAAGTTTCGACCTGGAATCAGAGGATATCAAGATACTCCACTGGGCCAGACTGCACTGAAATCCCCTAGCGGACTTCCTTCCCTTCATCGAAAGTCCGCCTTACCGCCCCGGGCCCAAAGCCCGGGGTTTTTTTTGGGCGTGCCGCCCCCACAACGTATACTGTCGTCTATATCGAACGATAAGGGGATGTGCCATGCGTGCTCTGAGATTCGCGCTCGTCGCTGCCGTGGGCCTTGCTTTGGGAGGCTGCGGCTACAATTCCCTTCAGCAGCAAGATGAAGGCGTGAAGGCCGCCTGGTCCGAGGTGGTGAACCAGTATCAGCGCCGAGCGGATCTGATTCCGAACCTGGTCAATACCGTCAAGGGCTACGCCGCCCAGGAGCAGAAGGTGCTGATCGGGGTGACCGAGGCGCGGGCCCGGGCGAGCTCCATCCAGCTGACGCCGGAGCTGCTCAACAATCCCAAGGCCTTCGCGCAGTTCCAGGAGGCGCAGGGCCAGCTGACGCAGGCCCTCAAGAGTCTGTTCGCCGTGTCCGAGGCCTATCCACAGTTGAAATCGGATGCCAACTTCCGCGATCTGCAGGCTCAGCTGGAAGGCACGGAGAATCGCATCACGGTGGCGCGCAATCGCTACATCGATGCGGTGCGCGGTTTCAACACCACGGTGCGCTCCTTCCCGACCAATCTCACGGCGAAGCTGTTCAGCTTCGAGGTCAAACCTAATTTCACGGTGGCCAATGAGGCGGCGATCGCCGCGCCCCCCACCGTGAGTTTCGATACCGCCCCGCCGGCGCCGGGTACACCGCCGCAGACCGCACCGGCCCCGCCGCCTCCCGCCCGGTAGCCGTGCGCGCGCTGCTCGCGCTTTTAGGTCTCGTCGCGGCCGCGCTTGCCGGCGCCCAGGGGCTGCAGCCCATCCCGAAGCTCGAGGCGCGCGTCACCGACCTCACCGGCACTCTCACCGCCGAGCAGCAGGCAAGCCTCGAGCAGCGGCTGGCCGCGTTCGAGTCGCGCAAGGGATCGCAGGTTGCAGTGCTCATCGTGCCCACCACCGAGCCCGAGGAGATCGAGCAGTATGGCATCCGGGTCGTGGAGCAATGGAAGCTCGGGCGCAAGAAGGTAGATGACGGCGCGCTGCTGCTGGTGGCCAAGAACGACCGGCGCATGCGCATCGAGGTGGGATATGGACTCGAAGGCGCGCTCAACGATGCCACGGCCAAGCGCATTATCGCCGAGACCATCACGCCGCTTTTTCGCCAGGGGGACTTTTACGGCGGGATCAATGCCGGCGTGGATCAGATGATGCGCGTGATTGATGGGGAGCCGCTGCCGGCGCCGGATCGCAGCTGGCATGGAGAGTCGCAGAATCTCATCGGACTGCTGCCGTTTCTCATCATCGCGGTGCTGGTGGGGTCGGCGATTCTGCAATCGATCTTCGGTCGCGGCGCAGGCGCGTTGGTCACCGGCGGACTCACGGGCGGTGCGGTGTGGCTCTTCAGCCGGTTCGTCGGTGCCGCGGTGGCGGCGGGACTCGTGGCGGGTCTCTTTTCCCTGTTCTCGGGTCTCTCCGGCAGCGGCTGGTCGAGCGCCGCGCGCCGTGGGGGTTGGGGCGGAGCCGGATGGGGTGGCTTCGGCGGGGGTGGGTTTGGCGGCCGCGGTGGCTTTGGTGGAGGCGGGGGATTCGGCGGGGGTGGCGGTGGAGGCTTCGGGGGCGGTGGCGCCTCTGGAGGCTGGTAGGAGCGCACCATGAGGCTATCGCGCCTGTTACGTCATCTCTTTGCCACCCGCTGGCAGACACGCCGTAAGTTCACGCCCGATGTGCTGGCGCAGATCGAGAGGGTCATAGGCGAGGTCGAAGCCAGACACAGCGGCGAGGTGCGCTTCGTGGTGGAGACGGCGCTCGACTGGCCGGAGTTGTGGCGGGATCTGCCGCCGCGGCGCCGCGCGGCGCAGGTGTTCGGCCAGCTCGGCATCTGGGACACCGCGCACAACAACGGGGTGCTGATCTACGTGCTGCTGGCCGACCGCAATGTGGAGATCCTGGCGGATCGCGGCATTGCCGCGCAGGTTCCGGCGCATGAGTGGGAGCAGGTCTGCCGGGATATCGAGGGGCACTATCGGGCCGGGCGGTTTGGCCAGGGATCGGTCATGGGCGTGCGGGGGGTCGGGGCGCTGCTGGCGCGGCATTTCCCGCGCGACCGTGGGGATGCGAATGAGCTGCCGAATCAGCCGGTGCTGCTGTAATTGACACCGCGCCCACCCGTGCTGCCCTGGCGGCAGTTAATGCCATAATGACCCGCATGAATGCATTTTCCCCGACGATCCGGGGGGCCGCCCTGGCCTCTTTAGCCCTCCTGCTTGCCTCCTGCTCTCTATTTCGTGGCCCGGAGAAACCCACACCCGAGCCCCCGCCGCCGCCCGCGCCTCCGGCGGAGGCCGCGCCCACGGCTACCCAGCGCTTCGAGCTTACGCCCGGCCAGGATATCGTCGGGGTGGTACAGCGAACCACGGCGTCGAAGGACGACACGCTCACCGACATCGCCCGGCGCTTCAACGTGGGTTACGAGGAGATCCTGCGCGCCAACCCAGGCGTCGATCCCTGGTTGCCGGGCGCGGGCCGGGAAATCGTGGTGCCGACCCAGTACATCCTCCCCAATGCCGAGCGCAAAGGGATCGTGATCAATATCCCGCAGATGCGGCTGTTTTACTTTCCGACGCCCAAACGCGGCGAAAAGCAAACCGTCATGACCTTCCCCATCGGTATCGGCAAGGTGGGCTGGAGGACGCCGGAGGGGGTCACCAAGATCGTGCGGCGGCAGAAAGATCCCACTTGGCGCCCGACACCCTCCATCCTCAAGGAGCATCGCGAGAATGGCGAGGAGCTCGATGCCGTTATCGGTCCGGGCCCGGATAATCCGCTCGGGCGCTATGCGTTCTATCTCGGCTGGCCGAGTTACATGATTCATGGCACCAACAAGCCTGCGGGCGTAGGTCTGCGCTCGAGCCATGGCTGTCTGCGCTTGTATCCCGAGGATATCGCGGTGCTGTTCCAGGCGGCGCCAATCGGCACACAGGTGCGCGCCGTGAACCAGCCCTTCGTGTTCGGCTGGCAGGGCGATGACCTCAACATGCAGGCTTTTGGGGCCATGGAGGACGATTCGCGCGACTGGGCCAAGGCGGAAAGGAAGCTGCTGTCGAAGTCGCTGGGCACCAGCATCCAGAAGGAGCTGAAGAAGCACAACGAGGAAGTGAGCTGGGATGCGATCTCGAAACTCGCGCACGAGCCGCGGGGGATTCCGGTGTCCATTTCGCGCCCTGATGCCAGTCTCGAGCAGGTGCTAGCGGGAGCACCCAAGGTGCAGAACCGGGTCCCGGATGGGGCCACCTGGGATGGCAAGACCGACCTGCCGATGGATGAGAATTCCTTCCAACAGATGTTCTCGGAGCGCGAGCCGGCCACGTCCACGTCTACGCCAGCGACGAAGACCGGCACCTGACGGAGAGATTTCGTAAAGCCTGCCCCCGTACCCCTGTGCTACAGTCCACGGCGGTTCAAGGGGATATAACAACAAAGAGGCTGGTCAGGCCGTGCGCCGCGTGTCGGGCATCGAGATATTGGAACACAGTGGAGCGGACCACGCGATCGACCGTGTGGCGACGGGCGTTGCCGCTTTTGTCGGCCGCACGCTGAAGGGACCTGTGAACCGGCCGGTCCGGGTCGGCAGCTTCCCGGAGTTCCAGCGCCTCTTCGGCGGCCTGTGGCAGCCTTCGACCCTGTCCTACGCCGTCGAGCAGTTTTTCGAGAATGGCGGGAGTGAAGCCCATATCGTCCGCGTGGTCAACGGTGCGCGGCCGCCCACGCTAAGCCTGCCGGCGGACGGCGGACAACTCACCCTGGTGGGGCTGAATCCGGGCTCGCGTGAGTACATCCGCGCCTCGGTGGATTACGACAGCATCGGCGAGAACGAGCCCGACCGTTTCAACCTGGTGGTGCAGCGGGTGCGCACCCCGGGATCGGAGCTGATCGAGGACCAGGAGATTTTCCGGCGGGTGTCCGTGCAGAAGGAGACCGGACGCCTGGTGAGCGATGTACTGCTGGATTCGCGTCTCGCGCGGGTCGCCGGGACGGTACCACCCGTGCGGCCGGATCGCTCGACGGGATCGTCGGGCTCGCAGGCGGTGGGCTATTCGCATTCCAATGCCGACGGCGATGACGGCGGGCCGCTCACAGATTACGACGTCATCGGCTCGGCGGCGGCGGGCACCGGGCTCTTTGCGCTGAAGGCGGCCGGTGGATTCAACCTGCTGTGTATTCCGCCGCTCACCCGCGACCAGGATGTGGGGCTTGGGACCCTGCTGATCGCGGCGCGCTTCTGCGCGGAGCAGCATGCCATGCTGGTGGCGGACCCGCCGCTTAAGTGGAATTCGACGCAAGCGATACTGGATGCGCTGCGCGACTATCCCCTGCGCAACGAGAACGCCGTGATGTACTACCCCCGGATCCTGGCCTTCGACCGGCTGCGCGGGCGCCTGGAAACGTTCGGTTCCTGTGGCGCCGCTGCAGGCATGATCGCGCGCTCGGATGAGGCCTGCCCGGTGTGGACCCCGGCTGAGAGCGAGGATGCAGTGCTGCGTCCCGGACTGCGTCCCGTGCTGACGGTGAGCGAGCCCGAGCGGGTGCGTCTGAGTCAGGCGGGCGTCAATACGCTGCTGGCTGTGCGGACGCCCGGCCAGCCGGCGCTGACACCCCGCACGCTCGCGGCGGGCAACGCCGGTGCCGCCGACTGGAGATATCTCGGGGCGCGCCGCTTGGCGCTGTTTATCGCGGCCAGCGTCGAGCGCGGCACGCGCTGGCTGCTGTTCGAGCCGAATGGGCCGGCGGCATGGCAGCGCGCGCAGTCGCAGGTGCAGGCCTTCCTGGACGGGCTCGAGGCCCAAGGGGCTTTTGCCGGCACCGTGCCCGAGGAAAGCTATTTCGCGATCTGCGACGAGCGGATCAACGAGCCGCACACTGTGGCCGCTGGCAAGATCAAGGTGTTGTTTGGCTTCGCCCTCACCAAGCCCTGCGATTTCCATGCTTTCCTGGTGACGCATCAGTCCGGCGCGAGCCGCTGCCGTCCCGTCTCCCCCAGCCGCCTGGCGACGGCGCCGCATCGCCTGGAGTGGGAGATCGAGACCGCGGTGCTGCGCGGCACCTCGGTCGAGGTCTGAACACCCCCACGGCGCGTCCGCGAGGTTAAACTGCGCGCCCATGGCGTCAGAGACCGACCCAACGAGCCCCCCGAAACGCTACGTCGTGTTCTCGCACGGCCAGGAAAGCGGACCCTGGGGCAGGAAGATCGCAAGTCTCGCGGAGATTGCGCGCAGCGAGGGCTATGGCGCCGAATCGGTGGACTATCGCGGCATCGATGCGCCGCGGGAGCGCATCACCCGCTTGGTGGATTTCTGCAAGGAGTTGCAGGGAGACCTGGTGCTGGTGGGTTCGAGCATGGGCGGCTACGTCTCGGTCGCCTCGGCCTCACTGCTGCACGCGCGCGGCGTGTTTCTCATGGCGCCGGCGCTGTACATGGAAGGGCTGCCGCCGCTGCGTGACGGCATTCTCGACTGTCCGACAGCTATCGTGCATGGCTGGCGCGACGATGTGGTTCCCCACGATCACAGCGTCCGCTTCGCCCGCCAGTACGGCGCGGCGCTGCACTTGGTGGACAGCGACCACCGGCTGCACAACCAGCTGCGCGTGATCCGCTATCTCTTCGAGTACTTCCTGATTGCGCTCGACCTGCCCGCTGAGGCTTTCGAGTAGCATCGCATGAACTGGCTGCTGCGCCGGCTGCTCGCACTATGGGTGCGATACACGATCCGGCCGGACGATGCAGCCGCACGGCTGCGCGGCCGCGCCCATCCGGTCTGCTATGTGCTCGAGCGCTTAAGTGTCACGGACCTCGCGGTGCTGCAGAACGCCTGTGTGAGACTCAAGATCGCACGGCCGCAGAAAAAGCTGCTCGGGGAGCTGCGCTCGTTCTTTTATCTCACCCGGCCGGGCGGCTTTTGGGGCGAGCGCCTCGATCGGCGCCCCCCTGCAGCGCTGCTGCAGATGATCGATGCGCTGCGCGCCGATCCCACCCTTGAGATCGACCTGGTGCCGGTGGCGGTGTACTGGGGCCGGGCGCCGCAGAAGGAGGGCTCGTGGCTGCGCCTGCTGCTGGTTGAGGACTGGGCGATCGCGAGCCGGCTGCGCAAATTCTTCCAGGTGCTGCTCAACGGCCGTGCGACGCTGATCGAGATCGGCGATCCGGTGCCGCTGCGCAGTCTGCTCGGCAAAGATGCGCCGGCGGCGCTTACCGGCCGGCGCGCTGCGCGCGCGCTGCGTGCGCTCTACGCCCGTCAGCGCGCGGCACGCATCGGGCCGGACCTGTCGCACCGGCGCACCATCGTGACGCGCGTGCTGCGCGCCAGCGCAGTTCGCGCTGCGATGGCGCAGGAGATGCGCGAGAAGAAGATCACGCGCCGCAAGGCCATGCGCCAGGCGCAGCGTATCGCCGAAGAGATCGCGGCGAACTACTCGCATGCCTTCGTGCGCTTCATGGAGCATTTGCTGACCCGGCTGTGGAACCGCCTCTACGACGGCATTGTTTTCGGGCATGTGCAGACTCTGGCACGGGTGGCGGAGGGACACGAGGTGGTGTACGTGCCTTGCCACCGCAGCCACATGGACTATCTGCTGCTCTCCTATGCCATCTATCGGGAGGGCTATGCGATCCCTCACATTGCCGCCGGCATCAATCTCAATATGCCGCTGGTGGGGCGCTTCCTGCGCAAGGGCGGCGCCTTCTTCATCCGCAGAAGCTTTCGCGGCAGCGCGCTCTACACCGTGGTGTTCATGAGCTATCTCGGCGCCATCATGGCGCGCGGGCATCCGATCGAGTATTTCATCGAGGGGGGCCGCAGCCGCACCGGACGGCTGCTCAAGCCCAAGACCGGCATGCTGGCCATGACGGTGCGCAGCTACCTGCGCGATCCGCGCAAGCCGGTGGTGTTCCTGCCGGTGTACTTCGGCTACGAGCGTATCGTCGAAGGCTCGACCTACGTGGCTGAGCTCTCGGGCAAGCCCAAGGAGAAGGAGAGCGTGTTCGGCCTGCTGCGCACGCTGAAGAAGTTCCGCGAGCGCTTCGGGCAGGTGCACGTCAATATCGGCGAGCCCATCGCGCTCGATGAGCTGCTGGCGCGGCACGCGGGCGAGAGCCGCGAGCTCATCGAGGAGCTGGCGCAGCGCATCATGGTCAATATCAACGCCGCCGCGGCCGTCACGCCCATCAACCTTCTGGCGCTGACGCTGCTCGCGGCGCCGCGCCAGACGCTGCCCGAGACGGACTTGCTTCGCCAGATCGACCTGTATCTGGCACTGCTGCGCAGCTTCCCCTACAGCGAGCGGGTCACCGTCACGCCGCTCGCCGCCGCGGAGATTCTCAACTATGGCCTCTCCATGAAGGCCATCACGCGCGAGATGCATACGCTCGGCGACCTGGTGCGCATGAGCGGGGAGAGCGCGGTGCTGGCCACTTACTTCCGTAACAATGTGCTGCATCTGCTTGCGATGCCCTCGCTGCTGGCCTGCGCCTTCGACAGCAACGCGACGCTGCGCACCGAGGACCTGCAGCGGCTCGCCTGGCGTATCTATCCCTATGTGGCGAGCGAGCTGCACCTGCGGTGGAGAGAGGAGGAGCTGCCGGGTGTGGTGGCGGGCCTGCTCGAGACGCTGGCCGGGCACGGGCTGATCGAGGCGGACCGCGAGCGCGGATTCTGGCATCGCCCGCCGTCCTCATCCGCACAAGCCGTTCAGCTCTCGCTCCTGGCGCAGGCCACCCTCCAGACCATCGAGCGCTACTATCTTGCCGTCGCTCTGCTGCTGAAAGCGGGCAGCGGTGAGATCACACAGGCGGCGCTCGAGCAGCGCTGCCAGCTCATGGCGCAGCGCATCACCATGCTCTATGGCTTCAATTCTCCGGAATTCTTCGACCGGAGCCTGTTCGGCAACTTCATCGATCTGCTGCTGCGGCGCGGCGTGATCCGCGCCGGCGCCGAGCGTCGCCTGGAGTTCGACGAGGTGCTGGCGCGGGTCGCCGAGGATGCGCAGCTGGTGCTCAATGAGCAGATCCGCCACAGCATTCTGCAGGTCACTCATGCATAAGGGCTAGCCCTTCAGGCTATACTCGGCCGCCATCGTCGCGGGGAGTACCCATGAAGGTTATTTCCGGAATCGCCGCCTCGGTCCTGCTGTGTGAGAGCGCCGCGGCCCTCGACTTCTCAAGCCGGGATGGCTCCATCACCGGTAGCTGGGACACGACGCTGAGTTACGGCCAGGCTTGGCGCGTGCAGGATCCCGACTGCCATCTCATCGCCACCGCCAACGGCGGCTGCGGCCGCTCGGCGAACATCGATGACGGCGATCTCAACTATCGCAGTGGCCTTTTCAGCCGCGCCTTCAAGCTGGTGTCGGAAGTGTCGCTGCGGCGCGGCAATCTCGGCGCCTTCGTGCGCGGCTCGGCGCTCTACGACGCTCAGGTGATGGACCACGACACGGACCGCACGCCGCTGTCGCACGATGCGAAGAATCTGGTGGGGCAGTACACGCGCCTGCTCGATGCCTTCGTCTACGACCGGTTCGATCTTAAGGGCGCGCACGCGGAGCTGCGGCTCGGGCGGCAGGTGGTGAGCTGGGGCGAGAGCACCTTCATCCAGAACGGGCTCAACGTCATCAATCATTTCGACGTCTCGGCGCTGCGCGTGCCGGGGTCCGAGCTGAAAGAGGCGTTCCTGCCGCAGGAGATGGCGGTATTCAACATCCAGCTCAACGATCGCCTGAGCAGCCAGCTGCTGTACCTGCTCGACTGGAACGATACGCGGCCGGAGCCGGCGGGCTCCTATTTCAGCACCAATGATTTCGCCGTGCCGGCGGGCAACCGGGTGCTGCTGGGCTTCGGCGAGTTTTCCGACCAGGGCGTCGATTTTACCTCTCTTGGCGGCACGCTGATTCCCGATTTTCAAAGCGTGAGCCGCCGCCCGAGCCGCGCGCCGCCCGACAGCGGTCAGTACGGCATCAATCTCAAGTACTACCTGCCGGATTTCGGCAACGGCACGGAATTCGGGCTGTACTTCCTCAACTATCACAGCCGTCTGCCGCTCATCTCCGGGGTCACGGGCACGCAGGCCGGGATCGGTAACGCGTTCGGAGCGTTGAGCGCGGTGGGCGCGGCGGCGCAAGGTATCGCCGCGGGGCTGCCGTTCGCGGCCGCGGTGGCCACGGCCGCCGCCGCGGGGGTGCAACGCTCCGCGCAAGCGGGCGGCAATCTGAGCGCTGCGCTGGCCCAGGAGTACGCGGTCATCGGCGCGAACACCCTGCTCGCAGGCGGGGATGTCACCACCCAGGCGGGCAACATCGCCACGCATGAGTACGCCAAGACGGCCGGATATTTCACCGAGTTTCCGCAGGACATCCGCCTTCTCGGCCTGTCGTTCAACACCCAGCTGCAGACCGGCGGCATCGCCCTGCAGGGCGAGGTGACCTATCGGCAGAATGCGCCGCTGCAGGTGGACGATGTGGAGCTGCTGTTCGCGGCGCTGGCGCCGCTTGAATCCGGCATTGCGGCCTTGCGCGGCACTCCTTTGCCGTCCACCTGTCTGCCGGGAGCTGCGGCCACGCTCACGCGCTGCAACCAGCTCGGGGTTTTTGGACTCAACCAGGAGATCCGCGGCTACACGGAAAAAGACGTCTGGCAGGCGCAATTCACCGCCAGCAAGTCGTTCGGCAATATTCTCAGGGCCTCGCAGCTGGTGCTGGTGATGGAGGCGGGTGTTACCTACATCCCCGGTCTTGAGAGCCTGTTCAGCGGCGGTCCCGCGGGCCGCGGCCTGCGCTACAACGCGCCGGGCACCTCGGTGAGCGGCAACCCGGAGCTGGCAGGCTTTCACTTCGGGGAGGTGGAGCCAGCCTATAGTTTTCCGGACGCCACCTCCTGGGGCTATCGGCTTGCCGGGCGGCTCGAGTATCCCAACCTGATCGGGGCCTGGAACCTTTTGCCGCGGGTGTCCTGGCAGCAGGACGTGAAAGGCACGACGCCGGGTCCGGGCGGGAATTTCATCGAGGGCCGCACCGGGCTGACGCTCGGCGTCTCGGCGAACCTGCGCGCGAAGTGGGACCTCGACGTGGCCTGGACGCAATTCAACGGCGCGGGCCGCTTCAACGATCTCAACGACCGAGACTTCATCGCCGCCAGCGTCAAATATTCCTTTTGAGGGACGGTCCGTCATGTCGAAAAAAGCCACTGGATTCTTGAGCGCCAGCCTGGTTGTCGCGGGCGCGGCGTGGGCCGGCATCGCTCCGCAGCAGGCGGCGCGGCTGGGAGCGGAGCTGACGCCGCTGGGCGCTGAGAAGGCGGCCAGCGCCGACGGCAGTATTCCGGCGTGGACCGGCGGCATCCGCTCGCCGGCCGAGGCGGGGTTTCCCAATTACCGTCCCGGCGATCACCATCCGGATCCTTACACCTCCGACAAGCCGCTGCTCACCGTCACCGCGGCGAACATGGGCCAGTACGCGGACCGGCTCACGGAAGGGCACAAGCGGCTGCTTGCGGCCTACAAGGATTACAAGCTGATCGTGTACCCCACGCATCGCAGCGCGGCATTTCCGCAGCGGATCTACGATCAGACCAAAAAAATTGCCACCACAGCGCAATTGACGGGGGGCGGCAACGGCGTCACAGGCGCGATACAGGGCATCCCGTTTCCCATTCCCTCGCAGGGCGTGGAGGTGTTCTGGAATCATGTGCTGCGCTATCGCGCGGATATGGGCGCCCGTTCCTTCGGCCAAGCCCCGGTGGAGGCGGGCGGCTCCTAACGCTGGTGAAGTTCAAGGACGACTTTCTGCTGAAGTACAGCCTGCCGGAGCAGACTTCGCAGGCGCTCGACAATATCATCGGCTATTTCATCCAGGAAACCACGGCGCCGGCGCGCTATGTGGGGGAGATCCTGCTGGTGCACGAGACGCTGGATCAGAGCAAGGACCGGCGCAAGGCCTGGGTCTACAATCCGGGGCAGCGGCGCGTGCGGCGCGCGCCGGATGTCGCCTTCGATAATCCCGGGACGAACTCGGACAATCTGCGCACCTCCGACCAGTACGACATGTACAACGGCAGTCCGGAGCGCTATGACTGGAAGCTCATCGGCAAGAAAGAGATCTATGTGCCGTACAATTCCTACAAGCTCAACAGCGGTGCGGTCAAGTACCGCGACCTGCTGCTCAAGAGCCATATCAATCAGGATCTGGCGCGCTACGAGTTGCACCGTGTCTGGGTGGTGGATTCCACGCTGAAGCCGGGCATGAGCCATCTTTACAGCCGGCGCACGCTGTATGTGGATGAGGACTCCTGGCAGATCCTGGCCGTCGACTGCTACGACCGGCGCGGGCAGCTGTACCGCGTGCAGGAGGGGCATGTAATCAATTATTACGAGGTGCCCAATCTCTGGACTACCCTCGAGCTTGTGATGGACCTGTCCAATGGGCGCTATCTCGCGCTCGGGTTGCAGACTGAAGAGCCGCACTCCTATGACTTTTCCGTCAAGCGGACGCCTGCGGACTACCAGCCCAATGCCTTGCAGCTACGGGGCGTCCGTTAGAGCCGGCGGCGTGGGCTCGAGGCGGGCGTGAAAGCGGCGGCCTGCGCGATGGCCGCGGCGGCATGGGTCGCGACCGCCGTGTTCGCCACCGGCGAGCGGGCGGAGCACGCGCCTCTTGCCGCAAAAGCACTGCTGCTCGACATCGCCACGGCGGGATCGCGGTGGGTGGCCGTGGGTGATCGCGGCATTGTGGTGCTGAGCGACGACCTCGGGCGCAGCTGGCATCAAGCCGAGTCCGTGCCTACTGAAGTCTTGCTGACCAGCGTGTGCTTCATGGACGCAAGGCGCGGTATTGCGGTCGGTCACGACGAGACAGCTCTTGTCACGCGCGATGCTGGCGAGCACTGGCAGCAGACCCACCATGCGCCGCAGTCGCAGCAGCCCCTGCTCGATGTCTGGTGTGACGCGCAGGGACGTGCCATCGCCGTCGGCGCCTACTCCGTCTATTTTGAGAGTGGCGATGCCGGGACGAGCTGGCACGAATCGAAACTCGCACCGCTCGGGAGACAATCGCGTACGCCGGACGATCTCGGCGGCGATCCGCACCTGAATCGTATCGTGTCAGCCTCGGCCACGCGGTTCTATATCGCGGGCGAGGCCGGTCACCTGTACCGCTCGGACGACGGCGCCACGAGCTGGATGGAGCTCCCGTCGCCGTACGAAGGCTCGTTCTTCGGCGTGCTGCCGCTCGGCGCCGACTCGCTCCTGGCCTATGGACTGCGCGGTCATCTCTTCCAATCGGATGATGCGGGCCTGCACTGGCGCCGCATCGAGACGGGAACGGTGGCGCTGCTGGACGATGCGGTGCGCCTGGCTGATGGGCGCATTGCCGTCTTCGGCCTGTCGGGAACCGTGCTGGTCGGCGCAGGCGGCGGGGAAAGCTTCATGCTGGCCCAGCAGGACGATCGCAAAGGGTTGGCGGCGGCGCTTGCCGTCGCAGCGGCTACGGTGGTGACGGCCGGTGAGGGCGGCGTGAAGCTCATCGGGTTGCCACGCCGATGATCGGCGCTCTCGAGCGGCTCATTTTCGGACGGCGCGCGGCAATCGTTGCGCTGTTCGCGCTCTTGACCGCCGCCATGCTGTTGGTGGCGGTGCGCGGCCTGCGCATCGACGCCTCCTTCACCAAGCAGCTGCCGGTGCGCCACGAATACATGCGCACCTACCTCGATCCGGCGGTCGCGGAATTTCGTGGCGCCAACCGCGTGGCTGTCGCGCTCATCGCGCGCGACGGCAACATGTTCACGCCGCAGTTCTTCGCGGCGCTGAAGCAGGCCACCGACGAGATCATTGTCATGGACGGCATCGATCGCGGGCGGGTGCAGTCGCTTTATACGCCCAATGTGCGCTATCTCGAAGTGGTGGAGGACGGTATCGAAGCGGGCAATGTGGTGCCGGTGGATTTCGCGCCCACGCCACAAGGCCTGGCGCGCGTGCGCGAGAACATCCTGAAGGCGGGAATCGTCGGCCGGCTGGTGGCGAACGATTTCTCGGGGGCGCTGGTGAGCGCCACGGTGCTGGAGCAGGATGCCAATGGCCGGCCTGTCGATCCCATAAAAGTTGCGCACGCGCTCGAGAGCAAAGTCCGCGACCGTATCCAGGGTGGCGGAATCGATGTGCGCATCATCGGCTTCGCCAAGGTGGTCGGCGACATTGCCGATGGCGCGCTGTCCGTTGGAATATTCGCGGCGCTCACGGTGCTGCTAACCTTGCTCGCGGTGTGGATGTACTGCCAGTCGTTTCGTGTCGCACTGGTACCGGTGGTGTGTTCGGCGGTCGCGGTGATCTGGCAGCTTGGAACGCTGGTCGCGCTGGGCTACGGCATCGACCCGCTCGGGCTGCTGGTGCCTTTTTTGATTTTCGCGATCGGCGTGAGTCACGGCGTGCAGAAGATCAGCGCCGTCAGTGACGCGGTGCTCGAGGGTCTGGATAGCATGGAGGCGGCGCGGCGCACTTTCCGGCAGCTGCTGGTGCCCGCCATCGTTGCGCTGCTCGCGGACCTGGTAGGGTTCGTCACCATATTGCTGATAGCAGTACCGGTGATCCGCGAGATGGCCGTGACGGCCAGCATCGGCGTGGCTATCGTCATCCTCACCGATCTTATCCTGCTGCCAGTGCTGGTCTCCTATATCCCATTCGATGCGGGGTACCGCGCGCGCGTTGAGCGACGACAGCAGACGCTGGCTAAGGCATGGCATCGACTCGCAGCGATCGCGGTGCGAGGGCCGGCGCTCCTCATCATTGTCATCGCCGCGCTGCTTGGCGCGCTCGGCGCCTGGAAGGGACGTGAGACACCGATCGGCGACACCCAGGCCGGGGTGCCGGAGCTGCGGCCGAGTTCGCGCTACAACCGCGACAGCACCGTCATCACCTCGAAGTTCTCCATTGGGGTCGACATTCTTAACGTCATCGCACGCTCGCAGGAGCCGGTGTGCGTGAACCACGACCTGATGACGGCCGTCGACCGCTTTGCCTGGCATATGCAGAATGTCGCCGGGGTGCAGGATGTTCTCACGCTGCCCTACGTCGCCAAAATCGCCATCGCCGGCTGGAACGAGGGCAGCCTCAAATGGCGCGCCATCCCGCGCGAGCAGGCGCAGCTCACCCAGTCGACCCGCTACATCGAGACCAGCACGGGCCTGCTGAACGCGGACTGCAATATCGTGCCGGTGATGCTATTCCTGAAGGATCACCGGGCGCAGACCATCGAGCGCGTGATCGCGGCTGTCAAGGAGTGGCGTGCGAGCCAGCCGGCTCAGGGTCTGCGTCTGCAGCTGGCGGCGGGCAATGTGGGGGTGATGGCGGCGGCGAACGAGGAAGTGAAGGCGAAGGAGTTTCCCATCCTGGCCGGTGTGTTCGGCGCGGTCACGCTCATGTGCCTGATCACCTTCCGCTCGGTGCTGGGTACGGTGCTGGTGGTACTGCCGCTCGCGCTGGTGTCGGTGCTGGTGTATGCCGTGATGGCGCTGATCGGCATCGGGCTCAAGGTGTCGACCTTGCCCATGGTGGCGCTGGGTGCGGGCATCGGCGTCGATTACGGCATTTATCTTTTCAGCCGCATGCAGGGATTTTTGCGGCAGGGGATGGGCGTGCGCGAAGCCTACGAACGAACCCTGCGCGTCACGGGTGCGAGCATCATCTTCACCGGCATTACGCTTGCGATCGGGGTCGCCACCTGGGTGCTCTCGCCGCTCAAGTTCCAGGCGGATATCGGCGTCATGCTGACCTTCATGTTCCTGGTGAACATGCTGGCCGCCGTATTGCTGCTGCCGGCGCTGGCGGCGTGGCTGATCGAAGGCCTCGCGAAGTTCGCCCAGCTGGTCCGATCCGCGCGCGCTGGATGACGTTCATTCATCGTGCTTTTGAGTATCCAATGCGGCTTTCGCAGCCCGTTTCGCAAGCGGTCCGACGCTGCGTGTAAAGCTTTGCACGACACATCGTCCCCCGCGCGGCACGATGACGGCGCTGAAGCGGTCGAAGGTGCCCACGGGGCGCGTGTCAAATCCAATCCCCTCCGCGAAGTCCAGGCCCCAGCAGGGTCCCATCAGCTTGGCGTAGTACCAGTTCCGGTGGATGTCCTGAACCCAAAGGCCGCGATCCCGGTCGGCCTGCCAGTTATAAATGCCGCCGTGGTTGGCAAAGGGGATGGAGGCATCGGGCGGGTGCGAAACAGGCAGTGTTTCCGCTGCGCTGGCGGTAAGGCCCGCCGACACCGTCAGCACGGTTGAGATACATAGATTCTGGATGTTCATGAGATAGCCTCCGCGCAGGACTCCGAGGTTTTGGACTCGGACGCCCGTCGGCAGTTCCCTTCAACCGATCGAGTCCTGTTTGCCATGAGGTAGTCAACCCGGCGGCGGGAAGCTCGTTACCTTACTTATTGGTGGATGGGATATTCCTGGCGGAGCAGTTGTTCGCGCGCCACGGTGGCAAATCTGAAATACTCCCTGTGTCCCCCATGAGGATCCCACCCATGAAATCAATCGATGCCGCTCTCGTCACCACTGCCTTCGAGATCCCCGGCCACCGTGTCATGCGCAATGTGGGTATCGTGCGCGGTGTCATCGTCCGCTCGCGCAGCATCATCGGCAATATTGGCGCCGGTTTGCAGACGCTGTTCGGCGGCAACATCAGTCTTTACACGGAGCTGTGCGAGCGTACCCGTTCGGACGCTTATCGCCTGATGCTGGAGCACGCCACGCAGCGCGGTGCCAACGCCGTTATCGGCATGCGCTACGACGCCAACGAAGTCGGCGCCGGCGTTACCGAAGTGCTGGCTTATGGGACGGCGGTGGTCGTTGAGCAGAATTAGACGGCAATCTGGGGCAGGAATATTGGGCCCGAGCTTTTCGCGCCAGCGGATATGACAGTTGGATGACAAGGAGCTTGCGCAAGATCACAATTTTTCGAAGCATGATGCCCGTCTAAAGGATATAAGAGTGCGGCCGATACTCCGGATATGCGCGTAGGTCTGTACTGAACCCAATAAACACATGAGATTGCGTGATTCACTTGCCGCCCGGCAGTTCGTGGCTTTCGGGGCGGTGACCCTCGTTTTTGCCGCAGCGACGATTCTCAGCATCTCCAGATTGTCGCAGTTCAACGGCGCCGTGCGCACCGTCACGGGCCCGCAGCTGCACAATCTCGAGTTGACCGATCAGTGGCTCGATGCCGTTCAGGAATCCGCGCGGCTCGTCAATGTCGCGCTGATCAAGGCTGACCAGTACGAAATGCCCGAGCAGATCGCCGCCATCAAGGCGGCTGACGCCCGGGCGGCTGAGCAATTCCGGTCGCTGCAATCGGACATGACTTCCAGCGCCGAGAAAGCGGCGCTCGAGGACGCGCTCGCCGCAAATTCAGTCTACGCCCCGCTCGAGGAGCGAATTTTGAACCAGGGCGCGGCGGGACAGATCGCGGCGGCGAGAATGCTGCTCTTGAAGGAGGGACAAGCCGCCCAGTTGAAGTGCCTCACCGCCATCCGCGGGCTGCGCGAGCTCGAAAGGCGTCAGATGGTGGCATCCACGCTCAGCCTGACCGCGAGATACCGCAACAGTCGGTCGATCCTGGTGGCGATGTTCGTCCTGGCGGTCATCGTCTCCGCCGTGCTCGGAATTCGCCACACGCGCGCCATCCAGCGTCCGCTGCATCGGATCATTGCTCACTTCGATGAGATCCGCGGCGGCAACCTCAACGGCACGATCGCGGTGAATACGGGCGGCGAGATCGGTCAGGTACTCGAGTCCCTGCAGGCGATGCAGGGTGTTTTGCGCAACGCGGGGGCGCACGCCGCGGATTGCGACGCACAGGTGAGCGCGATCAGAAGATCGCAGGCGGTGCTCGAGCTCGATGTCGACGGCACCATCCGCACGGCAAACGATCGATTCCTGGAGGCATTCGGTTACGGTGCGCAGGACATCACGGGACAGCACTATTCGATGTTCGTCGAGCCGGCTGGGCGCTCGAGCACGCAGTACCAGACGCTTTGGGCGAAGCTCGCCCGAGGGGAAGCGGTTTCCGGTTTACAGAAGCGCCTGGCGCGCGGCGGGCGGGAGGTGTGGCTGCAGTCAAGCTATAACCCTCTCCTTGATCGGACCGGCAGACCGTACAAGGTGGTCGAGATCGCGAGCGATGTCACCGAGCAGGTCTTGATGAAAAATGCACTGGACGCCGCCGTGAAGCAGATCCAAACGGCCGTTGAGGCGGCCACGGAAGGGCGGCTGACGGTCCGCGTGTCGAGCGCGGGTGTCAGTGGCCCCATCGAGGCGGTGGTGACTCACGTGAACGCGCTGCTCGACACGATGATGCACGTTGTCGAACGGATAAAACGTGCAACCGCTCAAGTGAAGACGGGCGCGAACGAGATCGCCCGCGGCAGCGCGAACCTGAACCAGCGCGCCGAAGAGCAGGTAGCGAGCCTCGAGCGCAGTTCGGCAAGCATGCAGGGCATGGCCGGTAATGTCAGGACCACGGCCGATTATGCTGAGCAAGCACGTCAGCTCGCCCTGGCGGCTCACGAGCAGGCACAGAAAGGCGGCAACATCGTCAGCGAGACGGTGGACGCCATGCGCGGTATCGGTATCGCGAGCCGCAGGATCGCGGAGATCATCGGGGTGATCGACGAGATGGCGTTTCAAACCAATCTACTGGCGCTCAATGCGGCGGTGGAGGCGGCTCGCGCCGGCGAGCACGGCCGCGGGTTTGCGGTGGTCGCGAGCGAAGTGCGCAGTCTCGCGGGCCGTAGCGCCACAGCGGCAAGAGAAATCAAGGAGCTGATCGCGGAGGGCGTTCGCCGGACCGAGCTTGGAGAGAAGCTCGTGGAGCAATCGGGCCATGCGCTGGGCGAGATCGGCATGGCCGTGAAGCGGGTAACGGACGCGACCGCGCGCATTGCCGAAGCGAGCCAGGCGCAGGCCAACGGCATCGAACAGGTGAGCGAGGCCGTGGTGCGTATGGAGGAGATGACGCAGCAAAACGTGGCACTGGTGGAAAAGACCTCGGCGGCGACGCGGGCCATCACGGAGCAGGTGACGCAGCTGTCGGTGCTCGTCGAATACTTCGAGGTGACGGGCGTTGCCAATGAGTGGCGCACCGAGGCCCAGATTGGCGGGCACGTTGTTACCCCCTTGTCCTTGCCAGCGGTCGCAGAGCAGTGATAGCCTTCAGCGCATGGCCTTCCGCCTGAGCAACGCAGCACTCGACACGACCCGCGCCGTCGCGCCGGTCTCGCTTGCGCTCCTCCTTCTGCGCCCCCGCGCGCAGTAACCCCCACGCGCCACCCGTCGGCGCCTACAAGACGGGAACCTAAGATCGACCCCACCAGGGGAAGTTTCGTCCGCGTTCGCGCTTGGCGCGAGGGAGCCTGTCATGTTGAACGATCCGTCGAAGAAATACCGTCCGTTTCCGCCCGTGCCGATTCCCGATCGAACCTGGCCATCCCGCACCCTCACGAAGCCGCCGATCTGGCTCAGCACCGATCTGCGCGACGGTAATCAGGCGTTGTTCGAGCCCATGACCTTGCAGCGCAAGGAGCGCCTTTTTCGCCTGCTGGTGTCGGTCGGCTTCAAGCAGATCGAGATCGGCTTCCCCTCCGCCTCCCAGACCGACTTCGATGTGGCGCGTCGGCTGATCGAGGGCGATCTCATTCCCCCGGATGTGACCCCGATGGCGCTGACGCCGGCGCGCGAGGAGCTGATCGCGCGCACCATCGAGAGTCTCAAGGGCGCCCGCCGTGCCATCGTGCATGTGTACAACGCCACGGCGCCGCTGTGGCGCCGCGTGGTATTCAACATGACCCCGGCGCAAATGATGCAGCTCATCGATCGCCATGTTCGTCTCATCAAGTCGCTGACGGATGAGCTACCCGAGACCGAGTGGATATTGCAGTATTCGCCGGAGGCCTTCTCCATGACCGAGCTTGACGTGTCGCTCGAGGCCTGCCACACCGCCATGGCGGCGTGGCAGATCGGTCCGGACCGGCCGGTCATTCTCAATCTGCCGACGACGGTGGAGAATGCGACTCCGAACGTATTCGCCGACCAGGTGGAATGGATGCACCGGCGGCTCGAGCATCGCCGGCACGTCACGCTCTCCGTCCATCCTCACAACGATCGGGGCACGGCGGTGGCCGCGGCGGAGCTCGCGGTCATGGCGGGCGCGGACCGGGTCGAGGGCTGCCTCTTCGGCAACGGGGAACGCAGCGGTAACGTGGATTTGATGACGCTGGCGCTCAATCTGTACACGCAGGGAATTGCGCCGGGCCTCGACTTCTCCGACATCAATGCCATCGCGCGGGTGGCGGAGGAATGCACGCAGCTGCCCATTCATCCGCGCCATCCGTATGTGGGGGATCTGGTGTTCACCTCGTTCTCGGGCTCGCACCAGGACGCGATCAAGAAGGGCTTTGCGGCGCAACGGGTCGATGATGTATGGGCGATCCCCTATCTGCCCATCGATCCGGCGGACCTCGGCCGCACCTACGACAGTGTTATTCGCATCAACAGTCAGTCGGGCAAGGGTGGGATCGCGTATCTGCTCGAGCGTGATCACGGCATCGTCATGCCGCGGCGCATGCAGGTGGAGTTCAGCGCCATCGTGCAGGCGCACATGGATGCGGCGGAAACGGAGTTGACCTCGGGAGAGCTGTGGTCGCTGTTCGAGATGACGTACTTCGCGCAGGATGAGTCGTTCGTGTATCACGGCCATCATCTTTTCGAGGCGGGCCCGGAGCAGGGCATCGAGCTCGATCTTTCGCTGCTCGCGCAGCGGCATCGATTGCGCGGGACGGGCAACGGCCCGATCGCGGCGGCGGTGCAGGCACTGGGGCTGCCGCTGCGCGTCGATCACTACGAGGAGCGTTCCCTAGGCCGGGGCGCGGATGCTTCGGCGCTGGCGATCGTGGAAGTCGCGCGCGAGGGCGTGCTGGGGACGCGTTTTGGGGTAGCGCGCGATTCCAATATCGTGACGGCCTCGGTGCTGGCAATATTGGCGGCCGTTCGAAGGCTGGGATTCACCGCGACGGATTTCAGCACGGCGCTTGCAGCGCCGGGAAGGGTGGAACTTCTATCCTCGTAAGGCCTATGGCCGACGGCGTACTTTTGTGTCAGCAGGATGGCGGACCGGGTGTGGTGGCTATTCACTCGGTCCACCGACCCGACTTCTATCTGGCGAAATCAGTCGTCCCAGCGCACCCGCCGGCGAAGTTTCTTGGTTTGCTGGGCGTGCAGTTTCCCCTCGATGCGACGTTCCTTGGACGCGCGAGTGGGTTTTGTGGCGCGGCGTACCTTGGGCTCAACCCGCGCCCGCTCCAGCAGTTCCTGTAACCGCTCGTATGCCTCACGCCGGTTCTGTTCCTGAGTGCGATGATTGCGCGCGATGATCAACACGGCCCCGTCGTCTGTCAGTCGCCGCCCCGCGAGCGCGCGCAGCCGCCGCTTGGCGTTTTCCCCCAGAATTGATGTGCCGTGAAGATCGAAACGCAGCTGCACGGCCGAAGCGACCTTATTGACATTCTGCCCGCCCGGTCCGGAGGCACGCACGAACGAGAGTGCCACGTCACGGTCCGGAATCTCAATCATCAGTCGCGCTTCTCCAGCATGCGAAACTCCCGCTGCGCCACCGGAATCTTGATGCCACGCTCCCTGAACACCCGCCAGATGGCGCGGTTCACATCCGAGCGCACGTTGTTGACCCCGTTCATGGGATCGGCGATCCAGAAGCGTACCTCGAGGCGCATGCCGTAATCCTCGAAGCTCATGAGGCGCGTCACCGGCTGCGGCTCGCGCAGGATGCGCGGATGGTCCCGCACCGCCTCCTCCAGGGCTGCGAGCGCCACCTCCGGGTCATCGTCGTAGCTCACCATCACCGGCAGGCGGATGCGCACCCGTTGATCGGAGTAGCTCCAGTTGATCACGAGGTTGGTGATCAGGGTCTGGTTGGGCACCAGGGTCTCGACGCCGTCGCGGTCGCGCACCACCACGTAGCGGCCGCGCAGCTCCTGCACCCAGCCGAAATTATCCGTGCTGGTGCCGGTGTGGCCGGTGAAGCTGATCACATCGCCGGGCTTGATGGACTTGTCCATGAGAAGGACGAAGCCGCTCACGAAGTTGCCGGCGACGGCCTGCAGGCCGAACCCTAAGCCGACACCGATGGCGCCCGTGAGTACGGTGAGCGCGGTGATGTCGACCCCGGCGGAGTTGATGCCGAGCAGGATCCCCAAGGTCACCAGGAAAAAATACGTGAATTTGGAGATGCCGATGCGCGTCGAGACCGCGATCGCCGAGAGCTTCATCACACGCCGCTCGATGGTGCGGGCGATGAGGCTGGTCACGAGCACGAACCCCGTGATCACCACGATGCCGCGCAGCAGGTCCCACAGGCTGACAGTGTTCTTGCCGGGAATGATGTAGATGGTGTTGAGGGTGCTCTCGGCGTAGCCGAACCAGCCGAGGAGCTGAAAGCCCACGACGACCCAGATGATGAAGGTGAGCCGGGTTTCCCAGCTGCGCAGCCAGCCATTGCCTCCCAGCCACAGGCGCAGCAGGAAAAGGGCGAGGCGCACCAGTACCAGGGCCGTCACCAGCTCGAGCGCGGTATCGATTACGGCGGTGTGCATGCTGAGCTCGGCGAGCACGGCGCGCACAATGGCCATCACCGCCAGCGCCGCCACGAACGGCGTGAGCAGTGCCACCCCCTCGCCCGCCCGCTTGGCGAAGCTCGGATGTTCGCCCAGCTCGCCCTTGCGCCGCTGCCAGGCGTAGGCCAGCCGCGCGCTGACGAAGGCGATCAGCACCGCGATGAGCAGCGCCACGATCTCGGTGATGATCTCGGGCGAGGTCAGTCTCGCGAGTGCGGTTTTGACGAGGTGGGGCTCAGGCATTCAGGTCGGGGATGAGCTCGCTCTCGAGCCGGGTGATCTGGTCTTTGAGCATCAGCTTGCGCTTTTTCAGGCGTTTCAGCTGCAGCTCGTTGGTGTGGATATCCATCGACAGGCGCGCGATGACCTCATCCAGGTCGCGATGCTCGATGCGCAGCTGGCGCAGCTTCTCCACATTGCGAAACAGCTCGCGATCGACGTTGTTTTCGGTTTCCGCCATGGCCGCCGTGGCTCCGCGGGGGGCCATCAGCTTATATGATTACGCGCCATGACGCTCGCCGACGCCGCCAAGCCCGACTGGGATCGCATCGACACCGTGCTGCTCGATCTCGACGGCACGCTGCTGGATCTCGCTTTCGACAATTATTTCTGGCTGGAGCGCATCCCCGCCGCCTATGCGGCCGCGCGGGGGATGACCACGGATGAGGCCCGGACGGCGCTCCTGCCGCGATTTCGCGGCCAGGAAGGGCAGCTCGAGTGGTACTGCATCGATCATTGGAGCCGGGAGCTTGGGCTTCCTGTGGCGCAAATGCATCACGATGAGCGGCATCGCATGGGCTGGTTGCCCGGGGCGGAGGGGTTCCTGCGCAGGCTGGCCTCACTGGACAAACGACGGGTCCTGGTGACCAATGCCCACCCGGAGACGCTGCGGATCAAGGACGGTCAGACGGGCGTGACGCGTTATTTCGATGCGGTGTGGAGCTCCCATGTGCTCCAGGCCCCCAAGGAGAATCCGGCGTTCTGGCCGCGGCTACGCGCGGCCGAGCCCTTCGATCCCGGCCGGACGATGTTCGTCGATGACAGCCTGCCGGTGCTGCGCGCGGCGCGGCAGGCGGGGATCGGCTGGATTTACGCCGTGCGTCGCGCGGATGCGCCGCAGGGCGGCGAATTTCACGAGATCGACTCAGTGGCGCAGCTTTTTAGCGGACGCTCCCGCAAGGGCTGACCGTCAGCGCCGGTGCCCGCCGCCGCTGCGCCGAGGCCCCGACCGTCCCGGCGGTCGCCGTCCCCCACCGCCTCCACCGCCACGCGGTCTGCCCCCATGCGGTCTGCCGCCGTGCGACCGGTGAGAATGCTCGGTGTGGGGGGCCGATTTCAGGTCCACCGCCATGATCTGCGCCGTCACCGGCGCGAACGGGATCTTGTGGCCGAGGTAGTCCTCGATCTCCGGCAGCGATACCGCCGTGTCCTCGCAGGCGAAGCTGATGGCATCGCCCTCGGCGCCGGCCCGTGCCGTGCGCCCGATGCGATGCACGTAATCCGCGGCGTCCTGCGGCAGGTCGAAATTGAACACATGGCTCACATCGGGAATGTGCAGCCCGCGCGAGGCCACATCGGTGGCGATCAGCACGGCGAGATCGCCGTTGTGGAAGTCCCGCAGAAACCTTAGGCGCTTCTTTTGCGGCACGTCGCCGGAGATGGCCTGAGCGTGGAAATCGTTGGCGTTGAGCGTGGCTTCCAGGCGTTCCGCGGTGCGCTTGGTGTTGACGAAGATCATGGTGCGCCGCGCTTCGCTCTGACGCAGCAGGCCGATCAGCAGCGGTACTTTCTCTTCCATGGAGGGGTAGTAGATCAGCTGACGCACCCGGTCGACGGTCATTTTGTCGGGCTCGATACGCACCAGCTCGGGCTCGTTCATGTGCTCGTAGGCGAGCTCGAGCACCCGGTGCGACAGAGTGGCGGAAAACAGCATGGACTGGCGCCGCTCGGGCGGCGGCAGGCGGCGCAGGATGTAACGGATGTCGGCGATGAAGCCCAGGTCGAACATGCGGTCGGCTTCATCCAGGACCAGCACCTGCGCATGCCGCATCTCGAACACATGCTGTTTGAAATAGTCGATCAGGCGTCCGGGCGTGCCGATCAGCACATCCACGCCGTCTTCGAGCTGGCGCCGCTGCTTGTCGTAATCGACGCCGCCATAGACGACCGCCTGTTTGAGGCCGGTGTGGCGGCCCAGTATTTCCGCGTCGTGATGGATCTGGACCGCAAGCTCGCGGGTCGGTGCCAGGATCAAGGCCCGGATGGAGGAGGGCTTGCGTTCCGGGGGTGCTGGGTGGTTCAACAGGCGCTGATACAGCGCGATCAGGAACGCAGCCGTTTTACCGGTGCCGGTCTGGGCCTGACCGGCGACATCGCGGCCGGTGAGGGCGACAGGCAGGGTCTGCGCCTGAATCGGGGTACAGTTCACGAATCCGGCATCGCGGATTCCGGCCTGCAGGGCAGGCTCCAGGTTTAAGGAGGTAAAGGCGGTTATAGGCTCATTCAAGGCGTTAATTCCAGTCACATCCCACGCGGGGGCTTGAAAAACGAGTTCGGAAGCGCTACAAAGTGCATCAGGTCAGCGGGCCTTCGACCCCGCGAAAAGTCTCAAACCCACCTCATCCGAGCAGCTGGAACACCTCGCGAGCTAGTGTAACCGTTTGACGGGCTTTTAGCCTTTATCCATAGCCCTAATTCCATCCATCACCAACCCGTTCTCCCCTCAGGAGGTTGAACCGCGTGAGCCACCCGCAAATCGTGCATACCACCGACGCCACTTTCGCACAGGATGTCCTGAAATCCGACAAGCCCGTGCTCCTCGATTTCTGGGCCGAATGGTGCGGCCCCTGCAAGATGATCGCCCCCATCCTCGATGAGATCGCCCGCGAATACGGCGAGCGGATCAAGATCGCCAAGCTCAACATCGACGAAAATCCACAGACGCCGCCCAAGTTCGGCATCCGAGGCATTCCCACCCTGATCCTGTTCAAGAACGGTACGGTCGAGGCCCAGAAGGTGGGCGCCGTATCCAAATCCCAACTGTCCGCATTCCTGGAGAGCAATTTGTGAGGGTCAAAAAGTGAGGGCCAAGAAGTGAGAGGTTATCTCGGAAATCAAGGCCGTAACCGGCCCAACAAAGGACCCCACCGCGGCGGTGGCGGCTATCGGGGCGAGCGCGACGGCAACCGCGACACGCGCGGCAACAACGGCGGCCGGCAGGAGGAGCCGCCCTACGAGGAGCATTTCGACGGTGACAACGATGCCGACATCATCAGTCTCGAGGAGCTGAACCTCTCCAAGAAGTCGATGAGCCTGACGGAGCTCAAGGCGAAACCGGTCCACGAGCTCGTGAAGCTGGCGGAGTCCATGGGTGTGGAGAACATCGCCCGCTCGCGCAAACAGGACATGATCTTCACGATCCTGAAGGCGCATGCCAGGAACGGCGAGAACATCTACGGCGACGGCGTGCTCGAGATCCTGCAGGACGGTTTCGGCTTCCTGCGCTCGGCCGACGGTTCGTATCTGGCCGGCCCCGACGATATCTACGTGAGTCCGAGCCAGATCCGCCGCTTCAACCTGCGCACCGGCGATAGCATCACTGGCCTTATCCGCCCGCCCAAGGACGGCGAGCGCTATTTTGCGCTGCTCAAGGTGGGCGAGATCAACTTTGACCTGCCGGACAGCTCGCGCAACAAGGTGCTGTTCGAGAACCTGACTCCATTTCATCCGACCAAACGCCTGAAGCTCGAGCGTGGAAACGGCTCCACCGAAGACCTCACCGCGCGCACCATCGACCTCGTGGCGCCAATCGGCAAGGGCCAGCGCGGCCTGATCGTCTCGCCGCCGAAAGCCGGCAAGACGATGCTGCTGCAGAACATCGCGACCGCGATCACCTCGAATCATCCCGAGGTGTATCTGATCGTGCTGTTGATCGATGAGCGGCCCGAGGAGGTTACCGAGATGCAGCGCACGGTAAAGGGCGAGGTGGTGTCCTCCACCTTCGACGAACCGGCGGCGCGGCACGTGCAGGTTGCGGAAATGGTGATCGAGAAGGCCAAGCGCCTGGTCGAGCACAAGAAAGACGTGGTCATCCTGCTCGATTCCATCACGCGTCTGGCGCGCGCCTACAACACCGTGGTGCCGTCTTCCGGCAAGGTGCTGACCGGCGGCGTGGACGCGAACGCGCTGCAGCGGCCGAAGCGCTTCTTCGGCGCGGCGCGCAACATCGAGGAGGGCGGCAGCCTGACCATTCTCGCCACGGCTCTGATCGACACCGGCTCGAAGATGGACGATGTGATTTACGAGGAGTTCAAGGGCACGGGCAACAGCGAGATCCATCTCGACCGGCGTATCTCCGAGAAGCGGGTGTTCCCGGCGGTGAATATCAATCGCTCCGGCACGCGCAAGGAGGAGCTGATCACGGATCAGGGCGAGCTCGCCAAGATCTGGATCTTAAGGAAGCTGCTGCATCCCATGGATGAGCTCGCCGCCGTGGAATTCCTGCTCGACAAGATGAAAGACACCAAGTCGAACGGTGAATTCTTCGAGGCGATGAAGCGGTAATGCGTGGGGCGCTTCTGGGCGCGGCGATCTGCGCCGCGCAGCTCGCCGCGGCCGCTGAGCCGGCGCTCCCGAAGGCCTCGGACGTCCTGAAACCGCCTGCGCCGCTCGCCTACCCCAGCCCCATCGACGATCGTTTCGCGCTGCGGGTGAGCTACTTCCCGGCTTCGGTGAGCACGGACCTGCGGCTCGACAGCAGCACGGCACTAGCCGGCACGGAGCTCTCCGCCGAGAACGATCTCGGCATGCGCCACAAGGACGATCAGGGCAGGGTCGAGGTGATGCTGCGGATGCGGGATGACCATCGTATCCGTTTCGATTACTTCAAGCTGACGCGCAACGGCAGCGCGGTGCTGAGTCGCCCGGTCAATTTCGGCGATCAGACCTTCCTGGTGGACGACCGCGTGCAAAGTCTGCTCGACTGGCGCACGCTCAACTTCACCTACCTCTATTCCATCTTCCACAATCCCCGCTTCGAGCTGGGTGGGGGCCTGGGACTGCATATTCTCGACGGCGAATTGCGCGCGAGGGTGGCGGCCCGGCAGGCACGCGAGGATAAATCGGGGGTATTCGCCTTTCCCACCCTGGCGCTGGACGCCACCTGGCGGATCTCACGCCGCTTTGCGATGACGGCGCGTGCCAACTATTTGAGCGCGGATGTGGACCAGTCGAGCGGCTCGGTGAGCGATTACCATGCCGATGTCCAGTACCGTTGGCGGCGCAATCTCGCCATGGGGTTGGGCTACACCCAGCTGCGGACTCACCTCGAGATCGCGGACGGCAAGCTGCCGGGGCGTTTCTTCTTCGACGTCGACGGGCCCGAGCTCTTTTTCAGGGCAAGCTTCTAGGCCCGTCGTCGCCAGTCCGCTATTTGACCGTCAGGTCGTTGCGCACGTCTTTCACGCCTGAGACATTGCGCGCCAGCTCGGCCGCCTTCCTTTTGGCGTCGGCATTGTCGACGAAGCCCGAGAGCTGAACCACTCCTTCGCGCGTGCTGACCTCAACCTGATGCGCCTTCACCATCGGGTCTTCGATCAGCGCGGTTTTGACTTTGGCGGTGATGACGCCATCGTCGATCACTTCGCCAGCCGAGCGGGAGGACTCCTGCACGACCAGATTGTTATCCACTTTCTTCACGCCCCTGACGGAGCTTGCGACGCGAGTAGCGGCGGCCTTGTTTTCCGGCGAGTCGACGAAGCCGTTGAGCTGCACGATGCCGCGGAACACTTCCACGTCGATCTGGCGGGCCTTGGTGTCGGGGTCGGCGATGAGGGCGGTTTTGACCTTGCCGGTCAGCACCGAGTCATCGATCTGCTCGCCCGCGCTCTTCTGAGTGCGGGTGGCGGTGCAGGCGGCCAGAGAGGCCGCCGCGATCGCGAGGATCGCTATTTTTGTAAAAGATTTATTCATGATGGCCTGGCTCCTGGTTCGGGATTGAACGGGGAGGATATAAGCAATGGACGTGCCCAGGCTTCACTTGGTGGCCTCGAGGCGCTGTCCTTGCACCCCTAAATCCTTCCAGGGATCGAAACCGGCGTCATTCGACAGCACATAGGTGCCGTCGTTGAGCCGCCAGGCGTGGTCGTAATAGCCGGAAAGCTCCACCTGGCCGCCGGGGGCACTCGCGTCGTCGTAGTGCTCCGTGCCGCGGATGACCTCGCCGAACTCGCGGCTGTTGTGCTCGTCGCTCCGGTCCTTGAAGTCCGCGGTCTCGCGGCGGATGCGGCTGATGTAATCGTTGGTTTGCGCGACGATTCTGCTGCGCTTGGCGGTCTCCTGCTGCGCGACACGCGAGATGGCGGTGTTGTGCTGGGAAATGCGCGCTTCCCACTCGGGATTGGGCAGGAAGGACTGGCGGATGGCTTCGACGAGTTTGAGGTTGAGCTTGCCCTTAGGCGCCATGGCGGCAAACGCTGGCAGGGTAAAACCGGTGAGCGCATCCATGCTTCCCATGCCCATGCCGCTCATCCGCGACATGGAGAAGATGGTCGAGGCGGCGATCACGCCTTCCATCTCGCGACCCCCTTCAGAGTAAGAGAACTGCACCTGGCCTGCGTCGACCCAGGTACGCATGCCGCCCATGGCGGTGGGGGTGGAGGCGTTGAGGTAGGCGAATTTTTTGGCGAGGTCGGGTCGCGGACGATAGTTGAGCACGCGGGCACCGGGGCGCAGGCGTCCGACCCGCTGGGTGAGGTATTGCTGGGAGGAGGAGAAGGACGCACTTCCGCAGCCCGGTGTGCTGGGCGGTGCGCCGTAGTTATTGGTCTCCCAGCGCTCTTGTGGCAGTACGGCGATAGTCTGCTCGCCGTCGGGGGATCTGGCCGACCAATTGACGTTGTAGCCGTTGGTGCACAGGTACTGCTGGCCCCATTGCACACCGCCCTGGATCTGCCAGCCGACGGGAATGAGTCCTGTGGAAGCGGGCAGCGGCTTCTCGAAGCCGTTGCGGTCCATGATGTCGACCTGCTGCACGCGGATGGCGTTGGCGGGGAGGCCGTGGGGGGTGGGGTTAGGCTTCGCGGTGCGGTTTTCGCTGGCGGTGGCAGGAAGCGCGGAGCCTGAGGTGGCCGTGGTGGCGGTGGCTGCGGGGCCGGTACCGCCGGAACAGGCGGCGAGAAACAGCGCCGCGAGAGTGGCAATCGATCGTATTTGGGTCATGGTCGCTCCCATTTCAGGTGCGCGGCGCTAGATCGCGCGATATCCAATATCCCGCCGATACTGTATCCCGCTCCAGCGAATCGAATCCGCCAGCGCATAAGCCGTCCGCTGCGCATCACGAACACTCGCTCCCAGCCCGACCGCGCACAGCACCCGCCCGCCGTTCGTCAACACCTTGCCGCTATCCAGGCGGGTGCCCGCGTGGAATACCTTGCCTGGCAACCCCGCCGCGCGTTCCAGTCCTTCGATGAGGTCACCTTTGCGCACGGTGTCGGGATAGCCTCCCGCCGCCATCACGACTCCCAAAGCCGCGCGCGGGTCCCACTCCGTGGTCACTGTATCGAGACGTCCCTCGAGCGCGGCCTCGCACAACGCCGTCAGGGACGATTTCAACCTTATTAGAATCGGCTGAGTCTCGGGGTCGCCGAGCCGGCAGTTGAACTCGAGCACGTTGGGTGTGCCGTCCGGCGCCACCATGATCCCGGCGTAGAGAAAGCCGGTGTAGGGTGTGCCGTCCGCCGCGAGCCCGCGGATCGTGGGCTCGATCACTTCCTTCATGATTCGTGCGTGCAAGGCCGCAGTGACGACCGGTGCGGGGGAGTAGGCGCCCATGCCGCCGGTGTTGGGACCGCGGTCGCCGTCCAGCAGCCGCTTGTGATCCTGCGAGGTGGCGAGCGGCAGAATGTGTTTGCCGTCGGCCATGACAATGAAACTAGCTTCCTCGCCGTGCAGGAATTCCTCGATCACGACCTCGTCACCCGCGGCGCCAAACTGTCCCGCGAACATGCTTTGCGCGGTCGCGATGGCCTCATCGACGGTCTGCGCGATCACCACGCCCTTGCCCGCCGCCAGTCCGCTGGCCTTGACGACAATGGGCGCGCGCTGGCGGCGCACGTACTGCGGATCGAAGGTGGCGCGAGTGAAGGTTTGGTAGCTCGCGGTCGGAATGCCGTGCCGCCGCAGGAACTCCTTGGTGAAGGCTTTCGAACCCTCGAGCCGCGCGCAGGTTGCTACGGGTCCAAAGCATTGGAGCCCCCGCCGCTGGAACTCATCCACCACACCGGCCACCAGTGGGGCCTCGGGGCCGATGATGGTGAGATCGATCTTTTGGGACTGGGCGAGGTCGGCGAGCGCAGGAATGTCCTCGGCGGCGATGTCGACGTTGGAGACCTTCGGCTCCAGCGCCGTGCCGGCGTTGCCGGGGGCGACCAGCACTGCGGTGACGCGGGCCTCCTGCGCGACTTTCCACGCCAGGGCATGCTCACGCCCACCGCCGCCGATGACCAGCACTTTCATTCTAATGCCGGAAGTGGCGCATGCCGGTGAACACCATGGCCATGTCGTGCTCGTCGGCCGCGGCAATGACCTCGTCGTCGCGCTTCCCGCCGCCGGGCTGGATCACGGCGCGGACCGCCGCGCCGGCGGCCACATCGAGGCCGTCGCGAAAGGGGAAGAAGGCGTCGGAGGCCATCACGGAGCCTTTGACTTCGAGCTTCTCGTCCGCGGCCTTCATGGCGGCGAGCTTAGCGGAGTACACGCGGCTCATCTGCCCGGCGCCCACGCCGATGGTAGCGCTGTCGCGGGCGTAGACAATGGCATTCGATTTGACGAACTTGCACACCCGCCAGGCGAAAAGGAGATCGTTGAGCTCGGCCTCGATCGGCTGGCGCTTCGTGACTACTTTGAGATCGGCGAGCGCCACCATGCCGGTATCGCGCGACTGCACCAGGAGGCCGCCGGTGACGCTGCGGTATTCGAAGGCGTTGGACGGCGCAGCGGCCAGGTCGCCGAGCACAAGCACCCGTACATTGGGTTTGCCGGCCAGCAGCTGGGCCGCATCGGTATGTACCGAGGGTGCCGCGAGCACCTCGACGAACTGCCGCTCGATGATCTCGCGGGCCGTAGGTGCATCGAGCTCGCGGTTGAAGGCGATGATGCCGCCGAAGGCGGAGGTGGGATCGGTGCGGTAGGCCCGCTCGTAGGCTTCACGGATCGAGCTGGCCATGGCCACGCCGCAGGGGTTGGCGTGCTTGACGATGACGCAGGCGGCTTCGTGGAACTGCCGCACGCATTCGATGGCGGTGTCGGCATCGGCGATATTGTTGAATGACAGATCCTTGCCCTGCAGCACCCGCGCGGTGGCGACGCCGGTGCCGCGGCTTCCGGTCTCGCGGTAGAAGGCGGCGAGCTGGTGCGGGTTCTCCCCGTAGCGCAGGTCCTGCGCCTTCTCGAAGACCAGCGGCAGCACTTTGGGGAAGGGCTGCTGAGCGATCGCGTGCTTGGCCAGCAGGTAGCCGGACACCATGGCGTCATAGCGCGCGGTGTGGGCGAAGGCCTTGGCGGCGAGGCGCGAGCGGGTGGTGAGGGTGGTGCCGCCGTCGTGCACGGCGAGCTCATCGAGCAGGGCGGTGTAGTCCTCGGGATCGACCACCACCGCCACTGAGTCGTGATTCTTCGCGGCGGCGCGCACCATGGCCGGTCCGCCGATGTCGATGTTCTCGACGGCCTCTTCGTAGGTGCAGCCCGGGCGCGCCACGGTGGCGGCGAAGGGATACAGGTTGACTACCAGGAGGTCGATCGCGCCGATACCATGCTGGCGCATTACGGCGTCGTCGATGCCGCGCCGGCCCAGGAGGCCGCCGTGGATCTTCGGATGCAGGGTCTTGACCCGCCCGTCCATGATCTCGGGGAATCCGGTATAGCTCGACACTTCGCACACGGCGACGCCGGCTTCGGCCAGAGCGCGTGATGTGCCGCCGGTCGAGAGAATCTCGATGCCGCGCCGCTCGAGCGCGCGGGCGAGCTCGATCAGGCCGGTCTTGTCGGAAACGGAGAGGAGAGCGCGCCGGATCGGCAGGACCACGCCGATAGCTCAGTTTGCGAGGCCGAACTGCCGCAGCTTCTTGCGCAGGGTGCCGCGGGTCATGCCGAGGATGCCGGCGGCGGCACTCTGGTTACCGTCGGCGTAGTGCAGCACGGCCTTGAACAGCGGCTCCTCCACCTCGCGCAGCACCATCTCATACAGGCGCGCCGGGCGATGGCCGTTCAAACTCGTGAAGTAGCTTTGCAGCGCCTGCTCCGCATGATTGCGCAATGGCACTTCGCTGCCGTCTACCCGCATGGTGTATTCCCTGCGAGCGCGGCTTTTTCTCTGAGCTGGCATTGTGGAGTTCCCCGAGGGGGCGGGAGAATAGCACGCGGGTTCGCGCGCGGCGCAAGCCAAGAAAAAAAATTCCCGTCAGTGATTCGCGCAGTTGACGCCGCCGTCCGGTGCGGGTAGGCAGGCGTCGATCTCGAAGCCCACGGCTTCGCTTCCCGGATCGACGAAACTCAGCTCGACATCGATGCGCTGTCCTGCGGCAAGCGCGGTGCCGGTCGTGATGTTGCGCGGCGCGTACGCGTCGGGCGCCACATCGCGCGTCGCGATGCGGTTGCCGAAACGATCCTGCACCGCGATGCGCAGCAGCGGCAGGGGCTGCGGATGGGCGGCGTTGTTCTGGATGCTGGCGCGCACGATGAGCTCGCTCGCATTCTCGGGATTGACGGTGGCGCCGAGCTGTCGCACCTCATAGGCGTCGAGAGGGAAGCGTGGCACCAGCGGCACGCCGATCGCGCGATACAGGGTTGAGAGCGGGCCGTTCAGTGCCGGGAGCACGGCGAGATCGTGCCGGAGGTGATGCAGGATTTGCGCCATGAGCGCGAGTGCTAGCATTGTGATGCCCGCACGCCAAGCCCAAGCCCGCTGCGCTCCGGCCCCGGCGTCGACGCCGGGGCGCAGGCCCGCCGCCAGCGCAAAGATGTTTTCCGGCGCGGCCGCGGCGGGTGGTTGCTTTTGCGCCTCGAGGCGTTCGGCCAGCGACTGCAGCTCTCGATCGAGCGCTTGCTCGGGGGTGGCGGTATCGTCGGAGCCGGTCGGGTCCGGCTCCCCGGTCTCAAGGACGATGGCCTCGAAGGTGCCGGTGGCCTCGTCATCACTGATCTGCGGCTCGACGAATACGTCGGAGACATTGGTGGACGTCGGGTCGAATTCCAGCTTCTCCTGTGGCGGGGGTCTTTCCTCGGCCGGCGGCGTGGGGGCCGTGGGTGCTGGGGGAGGCGATGGCGGCGGCTCCGGCTGAACATAGCCTTCCATTCCCGCCTGTCGCTCGTCGGTCAACGCGGCGATGGCGTTGAAGACATTGGAGCACCGTCCGCAGCGCACGTAGCCCTGCGCCACCTTGAGGTCCGCGGCCGTCACCACCAGCGTGAGCGCGCATTTCGGGCAGACGGTAAACATGGACGGTCAGCGAAGCCCGAGTCTTCTCTCCAGGTAGTGGATATCGGTCCCGCCCTTCTGGAAGGCGGCGTGGTTGAAGATCTCCTGGTGCAGCGGGACATTAGTCTTGATGCCCTCGATGACCATCTCGGCCAGCGCATTCTTCATGCGGGCGATGGCGGCATCGCGCGTGTCGGCATGGGTGATGATCTTGCCGATCAGCGAATCGTAGTGCGGCGGCACGTTGTAGCCGGAGTAGATGTGGCTATCCACGCGCACGCCCGGACCGCCCGGCGCATGCCACAGCCGTACGGGGCCGGGTGAGGGCATGAAGGTCTTGGCGTCCTCGGCATTGATGCGGCATTCGATGGCGTGACCGCGGATCTGCACATCGCTCTGGGCGTAGGGTAGCCGCTCGCCGTCCGCCACCAGCAGCTGCGCTTTGACCAGATCGATACCGGTGATGAGCTCGGTGACGGGATGCTCGACCTGGATGCGGGTGTTCATCTCGATGAAGTAGAACTCGCCATCCTGGTAGAGGAACTCGAGCGTGCCGGCGCTGCGATAGCCCACGGCGCGGCAGGCCTCGACGCAGCGCTCGCCCATGGTCTTGCGTTGCCGGGCGGAGAGGCCCGGGGCGGGCGCCTCCTCGATCACTTTCTGGTGGCGGCGCTGCATCGAGCAGTCGCGCTCGCCGAGGTGGATCACGTTGCCGTGGTTGTCCGCCAGCACCTGGAACTCGATATGTCGCGGCTTCTCCAGGAATTTTTCCATGTAGACCTGGTCGTTGCCGAAGGCCGCGCGCGCTTCCGCCTGGGTGATGGCGATGGCGTTGAGCAGCGCCGCCTCCACGTGCACCACGCGCATGCCGCGCCCGCCGCCGCCGCCCGAGGACTTGATGATGACGGGGTAGCCGATCTGCCGCGCGATCGCTAAGTTCTCGTCGTTGTCGGGGCCGAGCGGCCCGTCGGAGCCCGGGACGCAGGGCACCCCGTGCTGCTTCATGACCTTGATCGCCGAGACCTTGTCGCCCATCAGGCGGATCGTCTCGGATTTGGGGCCGACAAAGGTAAAGCCGCTTTTCTCGACGCGTTCGGCGAAGTCGGCGTTCTCGGAGAGGAAGCCGTAGCCGGGATGGATGCCTACCGAGTCGGTGACTTCCGCCGCGCTGATGATGGCCGGCATGTTGAGGTAGCTGCCGGAGGAGGGTGGGGGGCCGATGCACACTGATTCATCGGCGAGCAACACGTGCTTTAAGCTGTAGTCGGCGGTGGAGTGCACCGCCACGGTCTTGATCCCCAGCTCCTTGCAGGCGCGCAGAATCCGCAACGCGATCTCGCCACGGTTGGCGATGACGATCTTCTCGAGCATGGCGACTATTCGATGACGAAGAGCGGCTGGCCGAATTCGACCGGATCGCCGTTGTTCGCCATGATGGAGGTGATCTTGCCGGTCTTGTCGCACTCGATCTGGTTCATCATCTTCATGGCCTCGATGATGCACAGCACCTGGCCGGTCTTGACCTCATCGCCGATGTTGACGAATGCCTTGGCGCCCGGCGAGGGCGCTGCATAGTAGGTGCCGACCATGGGGGCGGTCACCACGTGCTCGTTGGATTTGGGCTTGGGGGCGGGCGCCGGCAGCGCGGCCGCGGCGGCGGCATCGGAGGGGGACATGGGTCCGCCGGTCATGGGCAGCTGCGGCACCGGCGCGTAGTGTTGAGTGAGCGGTGTGCCGGGCGGCGCCCGGCTGATGCGCACGCCTTCCTCGCCCTCCTTGATCTCGATCTCGTTGATGCCGGACTCTTCCAGCAGCTCGATCAGCTTTTTGATTTTTCGAATGTCCATGCAGGGATCTTCTCTTAGGTTTTGTTCGACGCCCGGGCGAGCCGGTCGGCGGCGGCCCGTACAGCGAGCTCGTAGCCGAGCGCGCCCAAGCCTGCAATGCAGCCGACGGCAATGTCCGAGAAATAGGAATGGCGGCGAAAGGGCTCGCGCGCCTGCGGATTGGACAGGTGCACCTCGATGAAGGGCAGCTTCACGGCGAGCAGGGCATCGCGCAATGCCACGCTGGTGTGGGTGAAGCCGCCGGGGTTGAAGATGAGAAACTCGACGGAGTCGCGCGCGGCCTGGTGGATGCGGTCGATGAGGGCGTGCTCGGCATTGCTTTGGAAGCTTGCGAGCTCGTGACCGGCCTCACGGGCGACGGCCGTGGCGCGCTGCTCCACATGACTTAACGTCGCCGCGCCATAAATCGCAGGCTCCCGGCTGCCGAGCAGGTTGAGGTTGGGGCCATTGAGTAATAGAAGACGTGCCATAAGCGGCGGCGAATGTAACCTAATCCGCTGCCATCAAGCCAGCTTTTGGAGCGAATTTCGCCGATCAGGGCGCTTCGAGGGCCTTCTTGAGCAGCTCCGCAGCCCGATCCTCGTGCAGCTGGCCAGGCTTGACCGCGACAATGCGGCCGCTGCGGCTGACCAGGACGCTGACGGGGAGGCCTGAGCCTAAGCCGAAGGCCTCCATCACCGTGGCGTTCTCCTGCGCCACGAGCACAGGGTACTGAATTCCTGCCTGGCGAGTGTAGCCGGCTACGGCGTCCTTGAAGTCGATGGCGATGCCGATCACTTCGAGGCCTCGGGGGGCATAGTCCTCTCTCAGCTTCTTGAGCAGCGGGATCTCCTTGCGGCAGGGGGCGCACCAGGTAGCCCAGAAGTTGATGAGGAGGGGGTGGCCCTTCCATTCCGACAGGGCATGGAGTCTGCCGTCGATATCCGGCAAAGAGATATTGGGTACGAGCTCGGGCACGTCGGCGTTGCGGTGCCGGAGGGGCGATTGTGCCTGCCAGCGGTAGGCGGCGAAGCCGGCAAGTCCGGCGAGGATTGCGAGACCCAAGCCGGTGGCGATGCCGCGCGGTGAGCTCATGGCGCTTTGCCGGGCAGGGGCACCTCGGCGGTCCAGACCGTAGGCGGGTAGCACAGGCCTGCATCGGCGCAGCCTTGCAGTTTGAGCTTCAGTTTGAGTATTCCGGCTTGGGCCTGGGTTGGGGCACGGGTGCGTTTCAGCGGTGCGGTCACCGTGAAATCGTCCCGCAGGATCTCCTGCGGCCCCAGGTACTCATCCTCGTGGATCTCGCCCTTGGGGTACTTCGCCTCGCCGAGTGTCAAGTCTTCCGTGCCGCTCTCAAGTGCCATGCGGCTCTTGTAGAGGTAGTAGCCGGGGGCGACGTTCCATTGCACGGTGAGGGAGCGGCCGTCGCTTTGCGCCAGGTAGGTGAAGGCTTGCTCGATGGGCAGGAATTCGTCTTTGGCGCCGGCGGCGGTGAAGGCGAGTAGGGCGCCGAGAAAAAGCCAGTATCTCATTCTGCGGAGCATAGGAGAGAGTTCTCGGGGCCGATAGACCGATTTTCTCTTGTCGCGCTTCCCATTGAAGCGGTCGCTTCTGAAAATAAATTTTCACCAAACGCTTGAATTTCGCCATTCCCTCCCTATTATTAGCAGCCGCCAGGGGAGAGTGCTAATGCCTAGCTCTTGGCTTTTTTATCAATCAAATTAATAGCTTACTAAGGAGCGTCCCCCATGAAGGTTCGTCCACTTCATGACCGCGTCATCGTGAAACGTCTGGAAGAGGAGCGTACCTCCCCGGGCGGCATCGTGATTCCCGATACCGCGGCTGAAAAGCCGGTACAGGGCAAGATCGTCGCGGTCGGCAAAGGCAAAATTCTCGAGAACGGCAGCGTCCGTCCTCTCGACGTCAAGGTCGGCGACAAGATCCTGTTCGGCAAGTACGGCGGAACCGAGGTCAAGGTCGACGGCGAGGATCTTTTGGTCATGCGTGAGGAAGACGTCATGGCTGTTATCGAAGGAGGCAAATAATCATGGCCGCCAAAGAAGTCAGATTCAGCGATGACGCCCGCAGCCGCATGTTCCGCGGCGTCAACATCCTGGCGAACGCCGTCAAGGCGACGCTCGGCCCCAAGGGCCGCAATGCCGTGCTCGAGAAGAGCTTCGGCGCTCCGACCGTCACGAAGGACGGTGTCTCGGTCGCCAAGGAGATCGAGCTCAAGGACAAGTTCGAGAACATGGGCGCGCAGATGGTGAAGGAAGTCGCGTCCAACACCTCCGATGAGGCCGGCGACGGCACCACCACCGCGACCGTGCTGGCGCAAGCCATCATCCGCGAGGGCCTGAAGGCCGTGGCCTCGGGCCGCAACCCCATGGATATCAAGCGGGGCATCGACAAGGCCGTAGGCGTGGCGGTGGAGGAGCTCAAGAAGCTCTCCAAGCCCTGCAAAGACTCCAAGGCCATCGCACAGGTGGGCACCATCTCCGCGAACTCCGACGAGTCCATCGGCAAGACCATCGCGGATGCGATGGAGAAGGTGGGCAAGGAAGGCGTCATCACCGTGGAAGAGGGCTCAGGTCTACAGAACGAGCTCGAAGTGGTCGAGGGCATGCAGTTCGATCGTGGCTACCTCTCACCCTACTTCATTAATTCACAGGCGAATCAAACGGCCGAGCTCGAGAAGCCATTTATTCTCCTGGCGGACAAAAAGATCTCCAACATCCGCGAGATGCTGCCGCTGCTCGAAGGCGTGGCGAAAGCCGGCCGGCCGCTGCTGGTCATCGCGGAGGATGTGGAAGGCGAGGCGCTGGCCACCCTGGTGGTCAACAACATCCGCGGCATTCTGAAGGTCGCGGCTGTCAAGGCCCCGGGCTTCGGCGATCGCCGCAAGGCCATGCTGCAGGACATCGCCACCCTCACGGGCGGCACGGTGATCTCGGATGAGGTCGGCCTGTCGCTCGAGAAGGCCACCATCAACGATCTGGGCGAAGCCAAGAAGATCGTGGTCGAAAAAGAGAACACCACCGTGATCGACGGCGCCGGCAAGGCGTCAGACATCAAAGGACGCATCGAGTCCATCCGCCAGCAGGCGGAGGAAGCCACCTCCGACTACGACAAGGAGAAGCTGCAGGAGCGTGTCGCCAAGCTCTCCGGCGGTGTCGCGGTCATCAAGGTGGGCGCTGCCACCGAGATCGAGATGAAAGAGAAAAAGGCCCGTGTCGAAGACGCGCTGCACGCGACCCGTGCGGCCGTTGAGGAGGGCGTGGTCCCGGGCGGCGGTGTCGCGCTGATCCGCGTGCTCAAATCGCTCGAGAAGCTCGAAGGCATCAATGAAGACCAGACAGTCGGCATCCGCATTCTGGCCCGCTCGATCGAGGAGCCGCTGCGCCAGATCGTGGACAACGCCGGCGAGGACGCCGCGGTGATCCTGAACAACGTCAAGGGTGGCAAGGGTGCCTATGGCTACAACGCCGCCACGGGTGATTTCGGCGATATGCTCGAGGCCGGCATTCTGGATCCCACCAAGGTGACGCGTCTTGCACTGCAAAATGCCGCCTCGGTCTCAGGGCTCCTGCTGACCACGGAAGTGATGATTGCCGAGGCCCCCAAAGACGAGGATCATAGCCATGGCATGCCGCCGGGTGGTGGCATGGGTGGCATGGGCGGAATGGATATGTAATCGAACAGCCTCGGCCCGGGACCCCCTCAGGCCGAGTGCTCCCTTAAAGCCCCGCTTCGGCGGGGCTTTTTTTTGGGTTTGCGCTTGGATGTGGTCTCGCTCAAACTCAAAAAGGCCAATGGCGCAGCGGTGGAGACCCTGCCCGTCACGCCGCGCATCGACTTCACCGATCTGGGTTACAACGCTCGAGTGCCTCCCCTAGCCCCATGACATCACCCGCCGATGCAGCCTCGGCAAGCCGCGTATTCGCCGCGAGCGATTTCGTTGCGCAAAGCTGCGCGCGCCATCCGGACCTGGTGGCCAATGCCGATCTGCGGCGCACGCTAACTGCGTCTGACTACGCGGCGCGTGCGCCACAGCTGCTCGTCGACACTTCGTCCCCTGAAGCCCAGGCTATCGCGGAGCTGCGGCATTGGCGGCAGCGTGAGATGGTGCGCATCGCCTGGCGCGACCTGGCCGGCTGGGCGGATCTCGAGGAGACCCTGAGAGATCTCTCGGCGTTTGCCGATGAGGCCATCCGCGCTGCGTATAAATCTGCCCGGCACATGCTGACATCCCGCTACGGCGAGCCCCGCTCGGTGGACGGGCAAATTCAACCTCTTGTGATTTTGGGCATGGGCAAGCTCGGGGGCGGAGAGCTTAACTTTTCCTCCGACGTCGATCTCATCTTTTTGTTTCCTGAAGCCGGCGAAACGGATGGGGCACGCTCCATCTCCAACGAAGAATTCTTTACCCGTCTGGGCCAGGCGGTCATCCGACTGCTCGATGCGCGCACCTCGGACGGTTTTGTTTTCCGGGTGGACATGCGTCTGCGACCCTTCGGCGACAGCGGGCCGTTGGTGGCGAGCTTCGCCTCCTTTGAGGACTATCTGTTGTGCCACGGACGCGACTGGGAACGCTACGCCTACGTGAAGGCCCGTGCCATTACCGCGCCGGAGCGCTACGCCGAAATTTACGCCGCCGCCGTGCGTCCCTTCGTCTATCGCCGCTATATCGACTACGGCGTCTTTGAAAGCCTGCGCGAGATGAAAGGCCTGATCGCGCGCGAGGTCGAGCGGCGCGAGCTGGCCGATCACATCAAGCTCGGTCCGGGCGGCATCCGCGAGATCGAGTTCATCGTGCAGGCCTTCCAGCTGATCCGCGGCGGTCGGCTCAAAAGCCTGCAGGCGCCATCGCTGCTCGAAGCATTGCCGCGGCTCGACGGCGACAAACTGCTGTCGGCGCAGGTGGTACGCGAGCTTTCCGAAGCGTACCGGTATTTACGGCGGCTCGAGAACCGGCTGCAAATGATGGATGACGCGCAGGTCCATCAGTTGCCCAAGGATGAGCCGACACGCTCGCGGATCGCCGTCGCCATGGGTGCGCCGGACTGGGCTGCCTTGCTGACGGAATTGAACGGGCATCGCGAAAAAGTGAGCCGTCATTTCAAGTCGGTGGTGTTGGGCGGTGCCGAGGACGCAGATGGCGGCGCCGTGAAAGTGGATCTGGGGCGATTTTGGGAAACTCAGGCCGAGGAGGCTGTGCTGACAGAATCCCTGGCGCGGGCTGGGTTCGCCGATTCGAGCGAGGCCGCTCGATTGCTGCTCGAGCTGCGCGCGTCCTCCTTCGTGCGCAAGCTCGACGAGCCGGGCAGGAAAAGATTGCAGGCGCTGATGCCGCTCCTGATCGCAGACGCCGGCAAAAGCACGACTGTGCTGCCGGTGCTGCGCCGCATCCTGAGAATCGTCGAGGCCACGGGTAAGCGTTCGGTTTATTTTGCCTTGTTGCAGGAAAGCGGGACCGCGCGACGGCGGCTGGTCGAGCTCTGCGGCTATGGGGACTTCCTCGCAAGCCAGATCGCCTCGCATCCGTTGCTGCTCGATGAGCTGCTCGATGAGCGTCTGTTCTCGCAGGTGTCGGATCGTGCCAGTCTGGCGCGCGATCTCGAGCTCGCCCTGCAGCAGGCCGGCGATGACGATCCCGAGCATCAGGTGGAGGCATTGCGGCATTTCCAGCGCGCGGCCATCTTTCGGATCGCGGTCGCGGATCTCTCGGGACGGCTGCCCATCATGAAGGTGAGCGACCATCTTACCGAGATCGCCGAGCTGATCGTCGACCGGGCCATCGATCTCGCGTGGCGGCAGATCACCGCGCAGTTTGGCACTCCCATGTGCAGTGAGGGGGCGGCCCGGCGGCCCGTGCGCATCTGCGCGGTGGGATACGGCAAGCTCGGTGGCATGGAGCTCGGCTACTCCTCCGATCTCGATCTGGTCTTCCTACACGATTCGCACGGCGAAGGCCAGGAGACCGACGGTCCGCGCCCCATCGACAACCAGGTGTTTTTCGTGCGCCTGGCACAACGCATCGTGCACCTGCTCACCATGCACTCGCCGGCGGGCCGCCTGTACGAGGTGGACATGCGTCTGCGGCCGAGCGGCAAAGGTGGGCTGCTGGTCAGCAGTCTGCGCGGCTTTACCGATTACCAGCATAAAGAAGCCTGGACCTGGGAGCACCAAGCGCTGCTGCATGCGCGTGCGGTGGCTGGGGCGCCGCAGCTGCGCGCGGAATTCGAGCGGCTACGGCTCGATATTCTGCAATTCCACATCCGGCGCGACACGCTGCGCGAGGAAGTGCGTGGCATGCGCGAGCGGATGCGCCGGGAGCTCATCAAGACCCGCGCCGATGAGTTCGATATCAAGCAGGGACTGGGAGGTGTCGCCGATATCGAATTCCTCGCCCAGTACTGGGCGCTTCTTTGGGCCAAAGATCACCCGCCGGTCGCAATGTACTCGGACACCATTCGTCAGCTCGAATCGGTGGCCTCGGCGGACCTCGTGCTGCAGGAGACGGTGGATCGGCTCACCGCCGCTTACCGGGCCTACCGGGTGCGCACTCATCACCTGTCGCTGGAAGGCCGCGAACCCATTGTTTCGGCGGCGGAATTCACGAGCGACCGGGCGGCGGTGAGCGGAATCTGGCAGGAGGTTTTCGCCGATCCTCCCTCCTGAAAGCCTTATCTACCCTTGCGCGGTCATCGGCGCTAAGCTCTTTGTCCTTAGATTCCGCAACAACGATGGGGAGATCCTTATGTACTCTTCAAATCCAGTCCAGCGCCTGACGATGGGCATTGCACTTATCGCCTGTACGCTCTGTGTTCAGGCGGCAGATCCGCAAAAATCGGCCGAGACCAAGGCTACGCCGGCTACCAAGGCTGCGCCTGCTGCGAAAAGCACGCCCACCGACGAGGAATTGATCGCAAGCGCCCGGTCGGCCGCTCCGGCCAAAGTCAGTCACAACGCCACGATCGTGGCCATGAACGCCGATGGCAGCATGCGTACCCTGCACAAAGGCACCAACGGATTCACCTGCATGCCGGATGAGCCGAGCACGCCGGGTCCGGATCCGATGTGCGTCGATGCGAATTCGATGGAGTTCGTCCACGCCTTGATGGCGCACAAACCCCCGCCGGCCGGCAAGGTGGGATTCATGTACATGCTCGCCGGGGGCACCGATGCGAGCAACACCGATCCTTATGCGACCAAGCCCACGGCCACCAACCATTGGGTCAAGACGGGGCCGCATGTGATGGTCGCAGGGGCCGATCAGTCGTTCTACGATCAGTATCCGAAGAGCCCGGACCCGGACACCTCCGCGCCTTACGTGATGTGGGCTGGGACCCCGTACCAGCACTTGATGATTCCGGTGAAATAAGCGTCGTCGCCAAAAAGTCCCGTGGCCGGGGGTCGCAGCACTTCCGGCCTTGAGATTCCCCTCGGTCGCCTCAATGCGGGGTCGCTTGTTATAATTGATACTCGCCTTACAGGATCCGACATGACCCCCGCCAGCCCCGCCCTGCTCCCCGCCAACGCCCAATGCGAATACCACGTGTCGGCCGAGGACCTGCCGCTGTCCTGCCCCATGCCGCAGATGCAGCTGTGGAACTCCCATCCACGCGTCTACCTGCCCATCGAGGAGAACGGCTGGGCCAAGTGCCCGTATTGCGGAGCCGAGTACACGCTCGAGCGCTGATTCGACCCCACAGTGCTGAATTTCTCCGACGTTGCCATACGCCGTGGCACACGGCTGCTCTTCTCCGCGGCCACTTTCAGCCTGTTCCGCGGCGAGAAGGTCGGCATCACCGGCGAGAACGGCAGCGGCAAGTCGAGCCTGATGGCGCTGGTGCGGGGTGAGCTGCAGCCCGATACCGGCTCGTTCGAGATGCCCTCGAGCCTTGAGATCGCCCATGTCTCGCAGGAACTGCTGGCCAGCGACCAGACCGCCATTGAATTCGTGCTGGACGGCGATGCGCAGCTGCGGGCCATCGAGCGGGATATGGCGGCTGCCGAGGCGCGCGACGACGGGCACAAACTCGGCGAGCTGCATGCAAACTATGCGGCGGTCGGTGGGTACGACGCGCGCAGCCGCGCGGGCAAACTACTGCATGGCCTCGGCTTTTCGTCCGCGGACGAGACCCGCGCCGTGCGCGAGTTCTCCGGCGGCTGGCGGGTGCGTTTGAATGTGGCGCAGGCGCTGATGTGCCGCTCGGACCTGCTGCTGCTCGATGAGCCTACGAACCACCTGGATCTTGATGCCATTCTGTGGCTCGAGGGTTGGCTGCGCGAGTATCCCGGCACGCTGCTGCTGATCGCCCACGACCGGGAGTTTCTGGACCGGGTCACCGATCGCATCGTGAACATCGAGCATGGGCAGGCACATGCCTACCGCGGCAACTACTCCGCGTTCGAGGATCAGCGCGCCGCGGAGCTGGCCGAGCAGGCGGTGCTTTACAGCCGTCAGCAGCGCGAGATCAAGCATATGGAGTCTTTCGTGGAGCGCTTCCGCGCCAAGGCCAGCAAGGCGCGCCAGGCGCAGAGCCGCTTGAAGGCTCTGGAGCGCATGCAGCGTATCGCGCCGGCGCATGTCGACTCGCCGTTCGAGTTCTCCTTTGCAGCACCCGATAAGCTGCCGCGTCCGCTGCTGGCGATAGAAAAGCAATCCGCCGGCTACGATGGACGCGCCATTCTTGAGAGTGTCACTCTGACGCTGGCGCCGGGCGACCGGGTGGCGCTGCTGGGGCGCAACGGCGCCGGAAAGTCCACACTGATGAAGATGCTGGCCGGCGAGCTCACCGCGCTCGCCGGCACGCGCACCGAGGCGCGCGACCTGCGCATCGGCTACTTCGCGCAGCATCAGCTCGAGCAGGTGTCACCCAACGATTCCCCGCTCGCCAATCTCAAACGCTTCGGCGCGCCGCGCGCCACCCGGGCCACCGAGCAGGAGCTGCGCGACTATCTGGCGGGCTTTGGCTTCCGCGGCGACCGGGTGTTCGAGCCCATCGGCCCGTTCTCGGGCGGCGAGAAGGCGCGGCTGGTGCTGGCGCTGGTGACCTACCTGCGGCCTAACCTGATGCTGCTGGATGAGCCCACCAACCATCTCGACCTCGAGATGCGCCAGGCCTTGACGGTGGCGCTGCAGGACTATGACGGCGCCGTAGTGCTGGTCTCGCACGACCGCCACCTGCTGCGCACAGTGGCGGATGAGCTCTACATCGTGCATGCCGGTGAGGTGACGCCCTTCGATGGCGACCTGGAAGACTATGCGAAGTGGATGGCGCAGGCGGACAGCGTCCCCGTCGCCGAGCCCAAAGGCGAGCCAGAATCGGCCGATTCCCGCAAGCAGCGCAAGCGCGAGCAGGCTGAGCGGCGCAATCGGCTGACGCCACTCAAGGCGGCGGTGGACCAATGCGAGCGGGAGCTCGAGCGTCTGGCGAAGGAGGGCGCTGAGGTGGCCACGGCGCTGGCCGCGCCGGAGCTCTACGCCGAGTCTGCCCGGGAGAAGCTGGCGCAATTGATCAAGCGGCAGGGAGATCTCGCTCGCAAGACCACCGCCACCGAAGCCGCTTGGCTTGCAGCCACTACCCAGCTTGAATCGGCGCTATAGTTCCGCTCCTCCGCCGGGAGCCGCTTCATGTCCTCCGACCCGACTTCATCGACCATCATCGAGCGCCGCGGCGATCAGGCGTTTCCGGTGCTCAACGCCGATCAGATGGCGACCGCGCGCCGTTTCGGCGGCAAGCCGAAGCAATTCAAGCCGGGCGAGGTGGTCTATGGGGTGGGTGAGCTTGGCGCCTCCGCCTATCTCGTCCTCGAGGGATCGATCAATGTGGTGCGCCACGATGGGTTCAGCGAGGACAGCCTCATCACCACGCACAAGCCAGGCCAGATCAGCGGAGAGATCAGCCAGCTGACGGGCGGGGCGACGCTGGGGCTGGGAAAGGCCGGCCCCGAGGGCTGCACGGCGGTGCCGTTCGACGCTACTCAGTTGCGCGCGCTCCTCATCGGCAGCGCCGAGCTCGGCGAGCTGCTGATGCGGGCCTATATCCTGCGGCGTATGGCGCTATTTGAGACTCATGCGGGCGTTGTGCTCCTGAGCACGGCAGGCTCGCCCGACTCGCTGCCGTTGCAGAACTTTTTGCGGCGCAATGCCTTCCCCTACAACGTCATCGATCCGCGTGAGAACGCCGAGGCGGCGCAGCTGCTTGACCGGCTGGGTGTGCTGGAATCGGAGCTGCCTGTTGCGCTGTGTCCGGACGGCACGTTGATGCGCCGGCCCACCGAAGCGCAGCTCGCGCGCTGCATAGGCCTGCTGCCCGAGCTCAATCCCGAGCGCGTGTTCGATGTGGCCATTGTCGGGGCGGGCCCGGCGGGACTCGCCGCGGCGGTGTACGCCGCCTCCGAAGGGCTTTCGGTGCTGGTGCTCGATGAGCGCGCGTTTGGCGGCCAGGCGGGCGCGTCGGCGCGCATCGAGAACTATCTGGGATTTCCAACCGGGATATCCGGTCAGGCATTGATGGCGCGTGCGTTTACCCAGGCGGAGAAGTTCGGCGCCGTGATGGCCATCCCTGCACGAGTCACGCAGCTGCAGTGCAAGGACGTCGGAACGGACAAGCCGGCCATGCAGCTGCAATTGCACGACAATCAATCGGTACGCGCGTCCTCGATTGTCGTCGCGACGGGCGCGCGCTATCGCCGGCCGGATCTGCCCGATTTGAGTACGTACGAGGGCCACGGTATCTATTACTGGGCCTCGCCCATTGAGGCGAAACTGTGCGCCGGTGAGGAAGTGATCCTGGTCGGCGGCGGCAATTCGGCGGGTCAGGCGGTCGCCTACCTTGCGGCGCAGTCCGCGAAGGTGCACCTGGTGGTGCGCGCCAAGAGTCTCGAGGCCAGCATGTCGCGGTATCTGATCGACCGGCTCGACGCATTGCCGAATCTCGAGCTGCACACCGAATGCGAGCTCAGCCGTTTGATGGGTGAGAACGGCCGGCTGCAAGCGGTGTGCTGGCGTGACCGGCGTACGGGGCAGGAGGAGAAGCGCGCGATCCGGCATGTGTTCCTGTTCATCGGTGCGGATCCCAATGCGGCCTGGCTGGCGGACTGTGCGATCGAGATCGATGCCAAGGGGTTTGTGAAGACGGGGCTGGATCTACTGAAAGAGAAGGACGGGCAGCGCATCCCCGCGCCGCTTGAAACCAGCCGCCGGGGTGTCTTTGCCGTGGGGGACGTCAGGGCAGCGTCGGTGAAGCGGGTGGCGTCGGCGGTGGGTGAGGGTGCGGCGGTGGTGGCGCAGCTGCATGCTTATCTGGCGGGTATTCACTGACGCACTTGTGCGTTTAAGCGAACATTTGCGATCTGAGTGGCCCGGTTGTTCGGTTAAACGAGCATTTCTATTCCTTCACCAGCCTCGTAAACACCTCCCGCAGCTCCTTCATCTTAGGCGGCTTGCTCAGCACCGCATCAACACCCGGAGGGATATCCCCCTCGACTACCATTCGCTGTCCCCAGCCCGTCAAAAGAAGCACTGCCGTCGCCGGTGCCGCTTCCTTGATCGCCGCCGCCACCTTGCGGCCATCCACCTGCGGCATGCCGAGGTCGCTGATGACGAGGGGAAATGCCTTGCCCTCGCGTTGCGCCGCCAGGAAAGTATCGATGCCGGCCTGGCCACCTTCGGCTTCGGTCACTTCATGGCCGTCGGTTGCCAGTGTGTGGTGCAGCGAGGCTAACAGCAGCGGATCGTCATCCACCACCAGGATGCGCAACGGCTTGCGGGCTTGCAGCTCCACAGTGTTTGTCTGGATAGCGTCGCTGGTGGAGGCTTGCCAGGCCGCAAAGCGCAATCTTACGGTGGTGCCGCGGCCAGGAGCGCTGTCGATCTCGATCTCGGCGCTGTGGCGCTTGACCGCGCCATACACCATCGCCAGCCCGAGCCCCGTGCCCCGCTCGCCCTTGGTGGTGAAGAAGGGTTCGAGACAGCGCGCACGGGTCTCCTCATCCATTCCCACGCCGCTGTCGATCACCTCGAGTTCCACGCCGGACGGGTTATCGGCATTGGAGCGGTGCGCCGCCGCGAGCCGCGTCCGCAGCGTGATATGCCCACCACCGGGCATGGCATCCACCGCGTTGAATATGAGATTGGTCAGCGCCTCACGGATCTCATTGTCCGCGCCGCGGATTTCGGGCAGGTTTTCGGTAAGCTCGGTGCGCACATCGATGGACACGCCGCGCTGCTGCGCCATGTCGCTCCAATGCGCGCGGGTCAGCGCCACCACCTGTCCGACGAGGAGGTTGAGATCGACGGGACGCAGCACCATCTGCGGCTCGCGCTGACGGTAAAACTCCGTGAGACCGTCTGCGCCACATCGTCGATGGCGCGCTGGATGGTGGTGAGATAGCCGCGGGTGCGCTCGCTTAAGCCAGGCTCGTTCTCCAGCAGGGACTCGGTGTAGAGCGCCACCGGCGAGATGGCATTGTTGATGTCGTGGGCGATGCCGCTCGCCATCTGTCCCAGAGCGTGCAGCCTTTCCTGCTGCATCACCGCTTCCTGGGTGCGTTGCAGCTCCTCGGTGCGCTCGCGTACCCGCGCCTCGAGATGCTCGTTGGCATCGGCCAGCGCCCGTTGAGTCTCGCGGATCTGCGTGACATCGCGCGCGGTGGCATACATGAGCCCACCCGGCTGCGGAGTGGAGCGCCACGACAGCACGCGCCAGGAGCCGCTCTTGTGCCGGTAGCGATTCTCGAACTGCAGCACTTTCTCGCCAGCGACCACCTGACGCTCCACTTCCTTGAGGGTGGCGGCGTGATCCTCAGGATGCACGAAATCGAGGAAGGGACGGCTCAGGAACTCATCGACGCTCCAACCGAGAATGTCCGTGACCGCGGGGCTGACGCGCTTGAAGTAGCCGTCGGCGCTCGAGATGCAAAGAAAGTCGAGCGACAGGGAGAAGAACCGCTCGAGCTCGGCCTCTGCGCGCGCCCGGCCGGCGAAGTCGCGGCGGATGGCTATCAGCGCCAGTGCCACAAACAGCACGGCGAGCACGCTGCCGCCTGCGATGACGGCCTGGGCGGTGCGGGCGCTGCGCTGTGCCCGGGCCTCGCGCTGCCCGAGCAGGCTCTGCTCCGCCTGCTTCATCTCCTCGATGACGCGCCGCAACCCCTTTTGCACTGGCTCGCCGCGGCCCGAGAGCACGATCTGCCGCACGGCCTCAAACCCCTGGGTGCGCCGCAGCTCGATGCCGCCGCGGGCGAGCGCAAGCTGGGCGTCAATAAAGCCCTTGAGCTCGACCAGACGACGCTGCTGCTCGGGGTTGTCTGCAAAGAGACCATGCAGGCGGGCGAGATCGACCTGAATGGCTGCAACCGCCTGGAAATGCGGCTTGAGCTGCTCCTCCTGGCCGCTGATGACATAGGCGCGGCGGGCGTTCTGGGCATCGACGATCTGGGAGAAGAGATGCTCGAGCCGGCCCAGCACCTCGTGAGTGTGCTCCACCCAGGCTGCGGTCTCGCGCTGGCGGACCACGCTCAACCAGGAGGCGACGCCGATGATGCCGAGGAACAGCAGGGCGATCGCAAAACCGGCCTGGACTTTCCGTTCGGTATTCGATTTCTGCGGCACTGCGGAAGTTTAGCGGATGTGGCGTAAAAGTAACGTGGCCTCGTTGGCATCCCGAAATTGCTGTCGTTATTGACGCGCGAAATCGATGAATCCCCGCTCGACGTCGGTGCGAACCAGCTCGACCCGCACTCGATCGCCGACATCGAGCCCTTGAGATCCCTTCACCACCCGCCCTTCCGCCACCGGGTGCGCGATCCGCACCCACGTGCCTTTGTCTGAAGCGCCCGTCACGATCCCTTCGAACTGTTGCCCCACTTTCGGGGCGAGTAGCAGTGCCGCAGCCGATTTTCTGACCCGCCGTTCCACCTTGGCCGCGTTGCCTTCCTGAGCGGTGCAGTGCTCCGCGAGCTGCGACAGCTGCGCATTACCGTAGGGTGAGGGGCGGTCTGCCAGCGCCGCTTTCAACAGCCGCTGGGTAATGAGATCGGGAAAGCGTCGATTGGGCGCGGTGGAGTGCGTGTAATCGTTTACCGCCAGTCCGAAGTGCCCGTCGATGTCCTGCCCCGGCAGTTTGAGCGCGTACTCGCCGGCGCCCAGCAATTTGATGACGGACAGCGACAGATCCGGGAAATGCTCCGGATCGGCGGCGCGGCGCCGGATCAGGAATTGATTGAGTGCTTTGGAATCGGGTGCGGCGGGGAGCTTATCGCCCGATTCGCCAGCCAGCGCCACAATGCGCGTCCAGCGCTCCGGCTGGCGCAGCACCCGGCGCAGCGACGGCATGCCCCGGCTCTCGAGATAGCGGGCGCTCACCCCGTTGGCCGCGATCATGAAGTGCTCGATCAGCTCCTTGGCCCGGTTCTTCTCATCGGGCCGCAGGTCTGAGAGCACGTCATCGCTGAGCACGGGCTGCGCTTCGATCGTATCCAGGGTCAGGGCGCCGTGATCGTATCGCACGCGTTTGAGCCGCTGCGCCACCTCATCTTGAAGACGCAGCTGATCTTCCATGCCGGGCACCCCCGCCAGGCGCGGCGGCGCGGCCGCTGTGCCGTCGAGCCAGGCAGCGACACCGTTGTAGGCGAGCTTGGCGCGATTTAAGACCCGGGCGCGGTAGATCTCGGAGGCGGTCACGGCACCCGCCAAATCCACCGTCATCTCAATCACGATGCTCAAACGTTCCTGGCTCTCTGCCAGCGAGGTGAGATCGGTAGACAGCTTTTCGGGCAGCATGGGGAAGATCTGCGCGGCGGTGTACACCGAAGTCGTGTTTGCGCGGGCGTGATCGTCGATGGGTGAGCTTAGGCTTACCAGGCTGTCCACATCGGCGATGGCGACCCACACTTTGACGGTGCCGTTGGCCAGCGGCTGGGCGACGGAAAGCTGATCCAGGTCGCGCGAGTCGTCGTTGTCGATGGAGGCCCAGAGGAGAGTGCGCAGGTCGCGGATGTCGGGACCTGAGTCGTCGGCAGGGTGGATCAGGGCGCCAAGCTGAAGTAGCGCTGCGGGCGGGAAGTCCGGTTGCAGCTGGTAATCCTGCATGGCGCGCCGGGCGATGCGCTTGAGATCGCTCATGTCAGATGGGAGAGAGGTTGCCATAGCCGCAGTTTAGTGCCGAAATCCGGGCTTCGGGTATGTTCATTGGAGGCACGCCATGTCTAGAAGACATCCACAAGTGGTCAACATCGACGAAGTCGAGCCCATATCCCGCGGCAAGGGCCGCTTCGGCGCGCAGGGCAGGCGTCTCGCCGCCGCCGCGGGCGCTAAAAGAATCGGCTTCAACTGGATGGAGCTTGCGCCCGGCAAAACCTCCTTTCCCTATCACTTCCATACCGGCATCGAAGAGGGCATCTACATTCTGGCCGGTATCGGTGAGATGCGCATCGGCCGGGACAAGGTGTCCGTCAGGCCGGGAGGCTATATCGCCTTTCCCGCAGGTCCCGATCATGCCCATACGCTCACCAATACCGGCGGTCAACCGCTGCAATACCTGAGCTTCTCCGACCAGAACACGACCGATATCTGCGGCTATCCGGACTCGAAGAAATTCGCCTTTGTCGGGTTGCCCGATCCCAGCACGTGGCCGAATGGCATGTGGGTGCGCAAGCTGATCAGGGACCAGGAGTCGGTGGATTATTTCGACGGGGAGGATACGGAGGAGAAGTGAGCCGTAACCGAGGACTACAAGTTTTCCACCACCCGATCCACTTCCTCCGCGCTGCCCAGAATCACCGGTGTGCGCTGGTGAATATCCGCCGGCGCCACATCGAGAATGCGCCGCCCTGGCGCGGCGAGCGCCTTGCCGCCGGCCTGCTCGATCAGCATGGCCATGGGATTCGCCTCGTACATCAGCCGCAACTTGCCCGCAGGCGCCTTCTTCGTCGGGGGGTACAGGAACACACCGCCCTTCAACAAAATTCTGTGTACGTCGGCCACCATCGAGCCGACGTAGCGGCTCGAGTAGCCGTGCTCCTGCGCCCAGTCGAGGTAGCGCTGGTAGCCCTCCGGAAACGTGCGGCGATTGCCCTCGTTCACCGAATAGCTCTTGTTGGCCTGGGGCGTGCGCAGCCCGCGCTCCACCAGCATGAACGCGCCGAAAGCCGGGTCCAAAACAAACATATCCACGCCCCGGCCCACGGTGAGCACGAACACGGTGGATGAGCCGTAAAGCACATATCCCGCGGCCACTTGCTGCGCGCCGGGTTGCAGCAGCGAGGCTTGCGCGTTCGGCGCACGGCGGTCATGGCGCAATATGCTGAAGATCGTGCCGACGCCACCGCACACATCGAGGTTTGAAGATCCGTCCAGCGGATCGAACAGCACGCAGTAGCGGCGCTCGCCGTCGCGGTCGTCGCGCAGGATTACGGGCTCCTCGTTCTCTTCGGAGGCGACGATGGCGACACCCTGGCGTCCGCCAAGCGTGGCCAGCAGCACTTCATTGGCGATGACATCCAGCTTCTGCTGCTGCTCGCCCTGGACGTTCTCCGCGCCAGCCGAGCCCAGCACATTTTCCAACCGCGCGCGCCGCACCTTCGAGGCGATCACCTTGGAGGAGATGGACAGCGCCGAGAGTATCCAGGACAGGGTGCCGGTGGCCTCGGGAGACCCTGCCTGCTGCTGTAGGATGTGCGACTGCAGCGTGACTATGGGGCCAATGGACGAGGTGTGGGAGGGGGACAGCTGCGCGGGCATTTCTCGATCCTGTGGGGGCGGTGGCGTTATTTGATGTTGTAAACCAGATTGATGGTCGTCAGCTGATCCAGCTGCTTCGATCCGGCGGGCGGATCGGTGTTGTAGTGCAGTCCATAGCCTACGCTCAGCGCCAGCACCTCGGTCATGCTCACTTGCACGGCGAAATCGTTCTGCGCCGAGGTGTTGCTCGTACCCGAGTCGATCTGCATCTTGTCGAGCAGCTTGGTGGTGGCCGTCAGACGGTGCGAGTAATCGATCCCCGCGCTGGCCACCGCATCGCCGGTGGCATCCTGAGCGATCCGGTCCAACACCTCGCCGTCCGGGCTCTTGATCAGAATTTCCGGGCGCAGACGCCGGTAACCCGCGCCGAGCGTGGCAGTGAGCTTCGTGGAATCATTGTCGATGAACTTGTAGCCGACGCCCGTGGATACCGTGGCCTGGTACTGAAAGCCGCTGAACTTGTCCTGCTCCCCGCGCAGCGCGCCGAAGGTAAACATCCGCTCGGTGATCTTGTAGTCGGTCTGCCAGCGTGCCTCGATCCGCTGCGCGGTGGTGAAGGTGGCATTGCGGCCGTACAGCAGGCCCAGAAACGCCGAGTTCTTCCACTTGTCCACCTCGCGCGACACATCGAGCTTGGCGTTCGCCGAGGTGGCATCCGCATTGCCGCGCGAGAGCAGCGCGCCCGCCTCGCCCTTGCCGGTCCACTGCGCCTGTGCCACCGGGACACTCAAAAAAGCAAAAGCCATCACCGTGGCAAAAGCTGCCATTGTCTTCATGCTCGATTCTCCTTCAAACGGAATAAGGCTTGTACGATTTCTCTTCGACGATGCGCGAGCCGAGCTTCTGATTGATTCTTTTTTTGATGGCGGCGCGCTCATCGTTCGCCACGTACACGGCGCGTGCCAGCTCGATGAAATCGCGGTCGAAAGTCTGCACGGCTTCCTTGTCGCGGATGCGGTCCTCGATGTCCCAGAGCCGCTCGTTCACATTCTGCAGGGCGCGCTCGTCGGCGGCCACCCCGCCTTCGGCGTGGCCGGCTTCCGCCCAAGTCTTCTCCAGCAGGCCGAGCTCGAGGCGCACATTTGCAAGCTTGGCCGCATCCTCCATGCGTACGGACTTGATCCGTAGGATGGTGATCTTATCTAGCAGCTCGCCCGGGGAGATAGGAACCAGGATGTCGGCGCTCATAGCCGCGATTCTAACAACTCATCGAGCTTGCGGGTGACCGACGCCACGGAAATCAGGTCCATGACCCCCGGCTCCTCGATTTTTTCCGTCCAGGGGAGTTCTTGCGGCTCACGGCCCCGGAAGCGTCGTGCGGCCGACGCATACTCATCGACACACCAGCCGCGCGACAGATACGGTCCGCTGCGTCTGCTGCGCGTCGCGGCATAAAGACCGATGACCGGCGTGCCCACCATCGTGGCCATGTGCGCCGGTCCCGAGTCGGGACTCAGCAGCACGGTGGCGCGCGCGAGCAGAGCGAGAAGCTGCGGCAGTGTGTCGCGGCCGATCTGATTGACCAGCCCCGCACCCGCCTCACGCGCGATGGCCGCGCCCATCTCCTGCTCGAGCGCGCTCGGACCGCCCGCCAGGATGACACGCATCCCATGCCGCTCGAGGGCATGACGTGCCACGGCCGCATAGCGCGCCGCGCTCCAGTTGCGTAAGCCGTGGCTCGAGCAGGGGCTCACCACCAGCGTGCGCTGCGCGTCGGGAATCAGCCGTGCCGCGTAGTCGAGCGCCTCGGCCGACAGCGGCAGATCGAAGCGCAGCAGCCGCTCGCGCACACCCAGCGCCTCCGCGAAGCCGAAAAAGGAGTCCAGCACATGCTCATTGCGCTGCGGCGCGATCCGTGCATTGGTGAACAGCCACTGCAGCTCCCGTGCCCGCGGGCGATCGAAGCCCAGCTTCACGTCTGCCTGCACCACCTGCGCCAGGAGACTGGCTCGCATCGCCAGCTGCAGGTGCAGCAGCACATCGAAGCGGCGCCCGGCCAGCCGCTGCCGCAATTGCCGCCGCGCGCCAAAAGCCCCGGCGCGCTTGTCCACGGTGATAAACTCCACGCCTTCGATCAATCCCATGAGGCGCGCTTCCGCCTTGCCCACGATCCACGTGAATTGCGTCGCCGGCCAGGCCTGCTGCAGAGTGCGCAGCAGCGGCACGACATGGCAGGTATCGCCCAGCGCGGACAGGCGCAGGAGGCAGACGGTGCGGGGCGGCGATGCAAGCAATAGCGGAAATCCTGGATGAGCAGCCCCTGGCCGTTAGGGTCTGAGGTCAAGCGCAAGGCCCTGACGGGGGGCGCCATCCTATATGACGCCTCGCGCGCCAGCAATTTGGCCGCGGCATGGTTCGATCCCGAATACTGGCGCGGCCGCGGCGAGCTTACGGGTGAGGCGCGCGGCCGCGGCACCGTCTATTTTATCGAGAGCGGCGAGCGGCATCTGGTGCTGCGCCACTACCGCCGCGGCGGCTGGGTGGCGCGCCTGTCCCGCGACCGTTATTTCTGGAGAAGCGAAGCGGCCACCCGGCCGTTCGCCGAATGGCAGCTCACCTATCACCTGCACCATGCGGGCCTGCCGGTGCCGGCGCCGGTGGGCGCACGCTACAAGCAGCACGGCGCCACCTACGTGGGCGACATCCTCACTGAGCGGCTGATAGGCGTCGAGTCGCTGGCCACTTGGCTGCGCGCCCGCCCGCTGCCCATTCTCAACTGGATCGCCATCGGGCGCTGCCTGCGCGGCTTTCACGAGCTCGGTGTCTGCCACGCCGATCTCAATGCCCACAATGTCATGGTGGGCGCCGACGGCCTGGTGCATCTCATCGATTTCGACCGCGGCGGCTTACGCAAGCCCGGCCTGTGGTGCGATGCCAATCTGGTGCGCCTGCGCCGCTCGCTGGAGAAGATCGCTTACGGCCTGCCACCCGAGCATTTCAGCGAGGAGGACTGGTACGGCCTGCTCGACGGCTATCGCAAATCCGAAGCGCGCTGATGCGGCTGCTGTACTCGCTGGCCGCCTACCTGCTCGCGCCGCTGTTCGCCGCGGTGCTGCTGTGGCGCGGCAACCGGCGCCACTTCAGCGAGCGCCTCGGTACAGGTCCCCGTGTCCCCGCCCGCGGCATCTGGCTTCATGCCGCTTCCGTGGGTGAGGTACAGGCGGCCGCACCTCTGGTGAGAAGCCTGCGGGAGCGATATCCCACTATCCCCGTGATCGTCACCACCCTGACACAGACCGGCCGCGAGCGCGTGCAGGCCCTGTTCGGCGACACTGTCCACAGCCGCTATCTGCCGCTCGACCTGCCCGGCACCGTGCGCCGCTTCTTCGACCGCGTCGATCCGCGCCTCGCGGTGATTTTCGAGACCGAGCTGTGGCCCAATCTCTATCGCGAGTGCGGCCGTCGCCGCGTGCCGCTCATCCTCGCAAGCGCCCGCATCTCACCGCGTTCTTTTCCCCGCTACCGCCGCATGGCAGCTCTTTTCAGGCAGACCCTGTCGCGGGGCATCGTGGTCGCGGCGCAGGGGCAGGACGATGCCGAGCGCTTCCGCTCCATCGGCGCGGACCCGGCCCACATCCATGTCACCGGCAATATCAAATTTGACCTCAGCGTGCCGTCCGGCACCCTCGAGCGGGGTAGGGCATTACGCGAGCGGCATGCCGCCGGCCGGCCGGTGTGGATCGCCGGGAGCACGCACGCCGGGGAGGAGCAGCAGGTGCTTGCGGCCCATCGGCGGTTGAGCTCAAACGCCCTGCTGATCCTCGTGCCGCGACATCCCAACCGTTTCGGCGAGGTGGCGGACTGGCTCGTGCGTGAGGGCGTGCGCTTCACGAGGCGCTCGCAGGAGACGGTCTGCGATGCCGGCACCGAGGTTCTGCTGGTGGATTCGCTGGGCGAGTTGCTCGATTTCTATGCCGCGGCGGATGTGGCCTTCGTCGGCGGTAGCCTGGTGCCGGTGGGCGGCCACAATCTGCTGGAGCCCGCCGCTCTCGGCCTGCCGGTGCTCACCGGCCCGAACTATTTCAACAGTGAGAGCATCGCGCGGCTGCTCATCGAGCGCGGCGCCGCTAGAGTGGTGCAGGATGGGGAGCTGGCGGCGGCCGTCGCCGCGCTGCTGGCCGACGGCGAGGCGCGCTCGCGCATGGGTGCGCGAGGTCGCGCCGCTATTGAGGAGAATCGCGGCGCGCTCGCCCGTCTTCTCGGCCTGATTGCGCCGCTGCTGTCCTAGGGTTGCGGTTGCGGTGCTGCCGGTGTGGCCGGCGCGGCAGGCGCGATTGGCTCCTGAGGCGCGGCAGGCGTCTGGCCGCCGGCCGGGGCCGGCGTCTCAATCCATTGATTGAGCTCCTGCACTGTCTTCTCATCCAGGTTTCCCGCCGCCAGGCGCAGCGCAATCACATTGAGCAGATAATCGTACTTGCTGCGCGCATAGTTGGTCTGCGCCAGCACCAGATTCTGCTGCGCCGTGAGCACATCCACCGCCGTGCGCGTGCCCACCTCATAGCCGGCCTGCGTGGCCTTCAGCGCCGTCTGGCTCGATTCCAGCGCCTGCTTGAGCGCACCCACCCGCGCCATCTCGCTCATCACGCCGAGATAGGCATCGCGCGCCAGCCGCTCCGTGTCGCGTGTCACCCGCGTGGTGCGCTCCTTGGCCGCGATCCACTGGTATTGCGCCTGCCGCACCTTCGACTGCGTGGTTCCCCCTGCAAAAATCGGCACGCTCACCTGTAACCCATAGGTGTCCACCGTCCCATCGGTCGAGAAATCGGCGTTGAATCCGGCGGTCGAGGCGTTGATGTCGTTGTTCGTCTTGGTGCGCGAGCCCACCGCATCCAGCACCGGCAGGTGACCGCCGCGCGCAATATTCACATCTTGCCGGGCGATGTCCGAAGCCAGCCGGCTCGAGATCAGCGCCGCGTTCTGATTCATCGACAATTCAACCCACTGCTCCGCGTCCGCCGGGCTCGGCGAGATGAGCGGCATCCCCTCGGTGGGATTGGCGAGCGTGTCGTACTCCTTGCTGGTGATGGCCCGCAGCGACTGCTTGGCGGTTGCCAGCTGGCGCTTCGCATCGATCAGCGCCGCCGCCGCGCTGTCACGCGCCGCCTTGGCCTCCTGCACATCGGTGATGGCGATCAGGCCCACCTCGAAGCGCTTGTTCGCCTGGTCGAACTGACGGCCAATGGCCTCGAGAGCGGCCGCCTGCGAGTCCACCAGGTTCTGCGCCGCCAGAACATCGAAGTAGGTCTGCGCCACCCGCTGCACCAGACTCTGCTGCGCGGCCTGATAGTCCGCCTCCGCCTGCGCCACGCTGCGGTTCGCCCGCCGCAGCGCCATCCAGTCCTGCCAGGAGAAGATGTTTTGCCGCAGCGACAGCGTGTAGCCATGCGAGCGCGTGGTGGTGTTCTGGTTCACGGGTAATACGGTGACGAGGCCGGTCAGGGGGTCCGTGACCGTAAACGGCTGGGAGCCATCCGACTCGGTGTGCGTGTACTGCGCCGAGCCTTGCGCCTGCGGCAGGAGCGCCCCCCAGGCCTGGGGCCGCGCCTCACGGTTGGCCTTGCGCGTGGCATCCGCCTCCCGGATCTGCGGGTCATTGTCCAGCGCGTCCTGGTAGACCCGCAGCAGGTCCTCGGCGGCCGCCGTGCCGGCGACACCCAGAGAAAAGAGGAGGGCAGTGAGCGCAAGTCTCATGTCATGGCCTTTAAATGCTGAAATCCAGTGCTGAAATACAAGTTAGAAAACGAACTCGTCCGGCCGGCGCGCGTTGATCAGGGGATCGATCACCGTCTCGAACAAGCTTTGCCGCACCCACTGGTCCGCCGTGACCCGCCTCACCAGTCTCGCGTCCATCACCGGCGCCTCTCCCACCACCACGAAAAGCCGGCCGCCGGTCTCGAGCAGCTTCTCAAAGCGTGCATCGTACTGCGGCAGCGAGGCTGTGAGTGCGATGACGTCATATCGTTCCGTCGCGTCCACCTGCGCCGCATCCGCCGTCAAAACTTCGGCATTGCGGACCCCCACCGACAGCAGGTTGGCGTGCGCCAGCTGCGAGAGCTCCGGGATCACCTCCACCGAGCGCACATATTCGCTACGCGCCGCCAGACAGGCCGTCACGAACCCCGATCCGGCCCCCACCTCCAGCACCCGGTCCGTCCGGGTGAGCGACAGGGCCTGCAGCAGCCGGCCCACCACGCTCGGCCGCAGCATGCGCTGGCCCTGCGGCAGTGGCACCTCGGCATCGGCAAAAGCCATGAATTGCTGCTCTTTGGGCACGAAAAGCTCGCGCGGCACCGTGCGCAATACGTCCAGCACGTCCTCATCCAGCACGTGCCAGGCGCGCACCTGCTGCTCGATCATCTGCTCTCGGGGGGCGTTCATGAGACTTATTTTGCCTGAGTTGCCCTGCATTCCGCCAAACTCCTTCAGGAGAGATATGGTCAAATGAGCCCGGAACACCCCCCGTCCTCGGCTATTCTTGCGTCTACAGCGTTCCGGGCGCGAGAACTCCAAAGAGACGGCCCGGGGAAAGCGCGCTCTTTAACGGGGCCTTTGAACTCTCATGTCCATCCTGGGGCTATTGTGCCTTCTGCTCGGTCTGATCGCGGCGCTGATGCTGGTGCTCTATGCGCTGCAGCGCCGTGAATTAAAGGGCCTCGAGAGCCTGTCGCAACAGCTGCGGCGCATCGCCATCGGCGGTCGCCTGGGCGGCCGCATTGAGCTCACCACCGATCACCCCGAGATCTCGGCCATCGGCACCGCCATCAACCACCTCCTCACCCGGGCCGCCGCCAACGCCGAGCGGGTGGCCACCCCGCCCACCCCCAAGCTCTTCGCCGAGCTGGCCGACCGCATTTTCGAGGCGGTGCTCGTGCACCGCGACACCATCCTGCACGCCAATCGCCAGTTCGCGAGCCTCGTCGGCGTCGACCGCGTCGAGCTCGTGGGCCGCCGCTTGGGCGATCTCGTGCCGCCCGAGTACGCCGAGCTCGTCAACGAGAACATCCGCCGCCGCCTGGCCGGCGAAGCCACCGCCGAGCGCTACGAGATCGAGATGGTGGGCCTGCAGGGCCAGCTTTCCCGGCTCGAGATCACCTCCGCCGTCATCGACTACGAAGGCGAGCCCGCACTGCTCGTCACCGGTGTCGAGATTATTCCCACCCAGACCCTGCCCGCCCTCAAGCAGCTGCCCGTGCAGGCCGCCGCGGCGGCCGGTGTCTCCCCCCTCCACCTTTATGCCCTCGACTCGCTCGCCGAGGCCATCGTCGCCACCGACATAGATGGCCACATCAACTATCTCAACGGCGCCGCCGAGAAGCTCATGGGCACCACGGCCGACAGCGCCATGGGCAAGACCCTCGAGGAAATCGCCGGCCTGGTCGATGAGACCGAGCGGCGTGTGCTCAACGACCCCGTGCGGCAGGCCCTGACCAGCGGCGCTCCTGTCAACTTGAGCCGACGTGCACTGCTCCTGTCCCGCGCCAACGACAGCGAGCGCTCCATCGAGCTCTCAGCCTCCCCCATCCGCAACGCCGACCACGAGATCACCGGCGCCGTGGTGCTGCTGCACGACGTCACCGAGCTGCGCGGCCTTGCCCGCCAGATGTCCTACCAGGCCGCCCACGACGCCCTCACTGGCCTCGTCAACCGCCGCGAGTTCGAGCGGCGGCTGGAAGAGGCTATCGAAGGCGGGCATCGTGGCGACAGCCACCATGTGCTCTGCTATCTCGACCTCGACCACTTCAAGACCGTCAACGACACCAGCGGCCATCTTGCCGGCGACAACATGCTGCGCGAGGTGGCCAAGCTGTTGCGCGACGCGGTGCGCGACAGCGACACCGTCGCCCGTCTCGGCGGCGATGAGTTCGGCCTGCTGCTCATCGGCTGTCCTCTCGAGAAGGCTCGGCAGATCGCCGACGATGTGTGCCGCTCCGTGGGCGAGTATCGTTTCGTGTGGAAGGACCGCATTTTCAATATCGGCGTTTCTGTCGGCCTGTTGGAGATTTCCCGCGAGAGCGGCTCTCTCGAAGAGCTGCTCACCGCCGCCGACTCCGCCTGCTATGTCGCCAAGAAGCAGGGCACCGGCCATGTGGTGGTCTACTCCGCCCGCGATGAGGCGCAGGCCCGCCACAGCGGCGAGATCCAGTGGCTGCAGCGTCTGCAGGGCGCGTTGAAAGAGAACCGCTTCCATCTCTACCACCAGATTATTGTTCCCGCCTTCGGCGACGACGGCGGTGGGCCGGCGATGGAGGTGCTGGTGCGCATGCAGGATGAGTCCGGCGCGGAGGTGCAGCCCGCCGAGTTTATCCGTGCCGCCGAGCGCTACCGCCTCATGGGACTGGTGGACCGTTGGGTGGTGCAGACCGCCCTGGCCGCGCTCGGCCGCGGCGCCATTTCCGTGCCGGAAAACGGCAGCATGGCCATCAACATCTCCGGCCAGACCCTGGCCGATGCGCAGTTCCTGGAATTCGTGGTGGAGTGTCTCGACAGCACTGGCGTCAATCCCGCGCAGGTGTGCTTCGAGATCGCCGAGAGCGCGGTGATCGCAAGTCTTGATCATGCGCAGCGCTTCGTCGGCGTGCTGCATGGCATGGGCTGCCAGTTCGCGCTCGACGATTTCGGCTCGAGCATGGGCTCCTTCTCCAATCTCAAGAACCTGCCCATGGACTACCTCAAGATCGACGGCTCCTTCACCCGTAACCTGGGACGCGATACGGTGAACCAAGCCATGGTGACGGCCATGATCAAGCTGGCTCGCACCTTGAATTTCAAGGTGATCGCCGAGCAGGTGGAGGACACCGCTGCGCTGGAGGCGCTGCGGCGTATGGGGGTGGATTACATCCAGGGTTACGCGATTTCCCGGCCGCAGCCGTTGGCGCTGGCGGCGTGAGAATGGTGAGTCCTGTCGCACCTCGCGACCGTTGGTATGTGCTGGCCGTCCTGACTGTGGTCTATGGCCTCAACATTGCCGACCGTTTCTCCATCTCGACGCTGATCGAGCCGATCCGGCAGGAGCTCAAGCTCACCGATGGCGGCATTGCCTTTCTCACCGGTGTCGCCCTGGCCCTGTTCTATGTGACGGTGGGCATACCCGTCGCCACGCTCGCGGATCGTGCCAACCGGCGCAATATCCTCGCCGTGGCGATTGCGGTGTGGTCGGGTATGACCGCGGTGTGCGGAGTGGCTCAGAACTACTGGCAGCTGCTGCTGGGACGCTTTGGCGTGGGAATCGGCGAGGCCGGCGGAACGGCCCCGTCCACCTCGATCCTGGCGGACAAGTTTCCTCCCGCACGCCGGCCGATGGCATTGACCGTTTTTGCCCTGGGGGCATCCTTAGGCGCATGGCTGGGCTCGTCGGTGGCCGGCGGGATCGCCGAGCGCAGCGGCTGGCGCGCCGCCTTTCTCGCGCTCGGCATCCCGGGACTGATCGTCGCTCTGCTAGTGTGGCTGACGGTGCGCGAGCCGCGCCGGGGACAGCTCGATTTGAATCCGGCCGGCTCGCGGCGCACCACCTTGATGGCGACGTTGCGCTTCATGGCCCGTCAGCGGTCGGCGGTCCACTTACTCCTCGGAGGGTCGGTGGCCACTCTGTGGAGCTGGGGTTTGATGTGGTGGACACCGACTTTTCTGCAGCGCTCGCACCACATGACCGTCGGCGAGGCCGGCCAACTGCTGGGCCCCATGCACCTGGTCGCGGGCACCGGGGGTACATTGCTTGCAGGCTGGCTGATGGGCCGCCGCGCCGCCCTCGATCCGCGCTACGTGGCGCGGCTGCTGGGCGGAGTCACGGCGTTGGCGACGATTCCTTCGATTCTTCTTTACTATGTCTCATCCGAGAGGACCGCAGCGGCGCTGCTGTGGATTTTCGTGCCCGCGGTCTACTTCTTCATCGGTCCGATCCTCGGCCTGCTACAAAACGTCGTGCCGGCCAACATGCGCGCCACGGCCTGCGCGATACTGTTATTTCTCGCCAACGTCGCCAATCTCGTCATCGCCCCGCAAGTCATCGGCTGGCTGAGCGACTGGTTCGCCGCCTCGTTCGGCGCGGGGCGGGAATCGCTACGCTGGGGGCTGCTGCTGCTCGCGCCCACGGGCTTTTGGGCGGCCTGGCATCTTTGGACCACGGGGAGAACGATCCGCGAGGATGAGACGCGCGCCATCGGCCATTCAGGGTAGACGGACGATCCCAAATGGCGCGGCGCTCTGCCCGAGAACCTGCCAGAAGCTGTCCGCGAGACTGCGAAATACCGCGATCTCGAACACCGGCGAGCCGTCGAGATTGTCTTCCAGCCGCCAGAGCGTGGCGCCGATATGAGAGGCCACGGTCGAGGCGACATCGTCCGGTTTGAACGCCCGCGAATGCATGTCGATCGAAATAGTCTTGGTCAGCGTATCGCGGACCTTCGGGCCTGTCAGCCGCAGCACGGCGTATCCGTCGCTCTGGTCCGAGACCGAGGCGAGATCGCCAATGGCGGCCTTCAAGAATGAGGTGAAAGCATTGCCGCCGTTCTCCTGCGTGGCGAGCCATATTTGCGGACCTGTGCCGGCGAGGGCGAGATCCCCGGCCGTGGCTCGGTAAGGTCCCCGCGGGAGTTCGATCTGAAACCGCTCGCGCAGGCGTTCTGCGAGCGCCGCATGCTGCCCCCGGTGAACGATCACGGTGGCGATGCCGAGTCCATCGCGATCCGTAACGATTACACCACGGCCCGCCGCGCCCGCAATCGGCAGGCCGGCGAAGGGTGCGCGGGTGGCGAAAGGGCTCTTAAGCATGCAAACGCGTCCCATCCGGGTCGAAGAATACCGGGGAGACCACTTCAATCTCGACATCGCCCTCCCGCAGTGGATTGTAGGCCCGCAGCCGCTCACCCAGACGCTCCCGGCCTCGTTTCAGGAGCCCTAAGCCAATGGAGTGCCCGAGCATGGGTGAGAAAGCCACCGAGGTGAGGTAGCCCTGATCGTTGTCCAGGGATACGGCCGCTCCAGGCGCGAGCAGATGTGCGCCGGCATTCAGGCGCCGCGAGCGATCGAGTGGCTTGAAACCCACCAGCACCGACCGATCGTTCGCCGTGAGCCCCGACCTTTTCGCAAGCACCCGACCGATGAAATCCTTCTTCTTCGACATCATTCGCCCGAGTCCCAGATCGTCCGCCGTGGTCGTGCCATTGAGCTCGTTGCCGCCCACATGGCCTTTTTCGATGCGCATCACCCCGAGCGCCTCGGTGCCATAGGGCGTGACCCCCAGCATCTCGCCGACGTTCATGATTTCGCGGATCGCGGCATCGCCATAGCGCGCCGGCACCGCAAGCTCGTAAGCCAGCTCTCCGGAGAAAGAAATCCTGAAAAGCCGCACCGTAATCCCGCGCCACGAAAACTCCGCGCAGGCGAGATAGGGAAAAGCGGCATTGGCAATATCGATCGTATCGCCCAGCAGCCGCTCGAGGAGAAGCCGTGATTGCGGTCCCGCCACCGCGTACTGCGCCCATTGCTCGGTGACCGAGATCATCTGCACATCGAGCTGCGGCCACAGCACCTGTCGCGCATGCTCGAGGTGCTGCATCACCTTGCCCGCATTGGCGGTGGTCGTCGAAATGAGATAGTGATCGTCCGCCAGATGCGCCACCGTCCCATCGTCGAGGACGAAGCCGTCCTCGCGCAGCATCAATCCATAACGTACCTTCCCCGTCGGCAGGGTGGAGAAGAGATTGATATAGACGCGATCGAGAAAGGCTGCGGCATCCGGTCCCTGAACGTCGATCTTGCCCAGTGTCGACACATCGCAGACCCCGACGCTCGAGCGCACCGCTTTGACTTCGCGCGTCACGGTGGTGAGCCAGTCGGTTTCCCCGGGCGCCGCGAACCATTGCGCGCGCAGCCAAAGGCCTGCTTCAACGAAGGTGGCGCCGCGCTCCTCGGCCCAGGCGTGACCCGTGGTCAGGCGGGTGGGTTTGAAGTGCCGGCCTCGATGCGTTCCCGCGAAGGCGCCGATGGCCACCGGAGTATAGGGCGGCCGCGAGGCCGGTGAGCCGACTTGCGGCAGCGCGCGCTGGGTGAGCGCCGCCATGATGGCCTGGCCGTTCAAGCTCGAGGTCTTGCCCTGGTCGGTGGCCATGCCGAGCGTGGTATAGCGCTTCAGGAGTTCGCCCGAGCGATAACCTTCGCGCGCCGCGAGCGCTATGTCCTCGCTCGTGACATCATGCTGGAAATCGACGAAGGCTTTTTGCGTACTGCCGGCCACATACCACAGTGGCTGTATCGCGATGGCTTCATCGTCCGTGCGCCAGGGCGTCGACGGCGCGGCCTTGAAACCGGTTTCCTCGGCGGCCTCCCGGCCTGCTGCCGTGCCCTCGCGCAGCGCGCCCGCCAGCGTGAACGATCCCTGGGCCGCACCGGCCACCCGCATTCCGCCAGGCAGATCCCCCGGAATAAAGGCGTCAATAGCGTCCGACCATTTCGGGCGACCGTTCAGATGCGTCGATAGCGCGAGATTGGGGTTCCAGCCGCCGGATACTGCTAGCGCATCCACCGGCAATCGCAGCTCCCTACCTTCACGGTCGCGAACCGTGATTCCTCGCAGACCGTGTCTGCCATGGGTGTCAAAGACCCGTGTACCGAGCAAGGTACGCAGGCCGAGACGCTTTGATGGAGTGAGGAGAGTGGTTGAGACATCCCCCCGCGCCTCGACGATGGCCTCGACAGGAACGCCGGCCGCATGCAGATCGAACGCCGTCTTCCAGCCATCGTCGCTTGCCGTGAAAAGCGCCACCCGCCGGCCCGCAGCGACACCGAAGCGGTTGAGATAGGTACGTAGCGCGCCGGCTTGCATGACGCCCGGCCGGTCGTTACCGCCAAATACGATGGGCCGCTCGATCGCACCCGCGGCGAGCACGCTGCGTTTCGCCACGATTTTCCACAGCCGCTGCCGTGGCTGATGAGGCGACGGCACGGGCAGATGGTCGCAGACCCGCTCGAGGGCGCCAAAGGTGCGCCCGTTCAAGCCGCCGTCGTACACGCCAAACACGGTCGTGCGCGGCAGTATGCGTACCTGCGGCATCGAGCCCAGCTGCAATTCAATTTGCTGCACCCAGTCGCTGCCCGCCATCCCGTCAATCTCGTGCCGATCGCCGTTCAACCGGCCGCCTAACCTGAAATCCTCATCGCAGAGCAGCACCCGCGCTCCCGCGCGACCCGCCGCGAGGGCGGCGGCGAGTCCAGCGGGGCCGGCGCCGATCACCAGAACATCGCAGAAGGCATGTTCGTGCTCGTAAGCGTCGGGATCGGCCTCGAGGCTCGCGCGCCCAAGCCCTGCCGCGCGGCGGATCAGCGGCTCGTAGACCTTTTCCCAGAACGCCGCCGGCCACATGAAAGTCTTGTAATAGAAACCCGCGACGAGGAGCGGCGACAACAGGGAGTTGACCGCGCCCGCGTCGAAAGCCAGCGACGGCCAGCGGTTCTGGCTGCGCGCCTCGAGCCCCTCGAACAGCTCCGTCACCGTGGCCCGGGTATTGGCTTCGCGACGCGCGCCGCTCCGCAGCTCGATGAGCGCATTGGGCTCCTCCGAGCCCGCCGTGAGAACCCCCCGCGGCCGGTGATATTTGAAAGAACGGCCGACGATCCGGACACCGGCGCCGAGCAGGGCGGAGGCGAGGGTATCGCCGCTGAAGCCGGTGTGATGCCGGCCGTCGAAGAGGAACGACAGCGGCCGCGCACGATCGATGAGTCCACGGTCGGGAAGTCGGCTGGGTTGGGCGGTCATCGGGTGGGGGCTTCTTCGGCCAGACTGGGGCTTGCGAATTCAACACCCAAAATCTCGTGCGTGCGCGTATCGCGCCTCACCTTGAGCCAGCTGCGGCAGCCGAAGGCGTGGTACCAGAGTTCATCGTGCGGTCCCGCGGGGTTGTCGCGAAAATAGACGGCTTCCACGTAGCGTTCGGCCGCATCCGGCGCAGTGGGCTCGGGGCGTTTGAAACCGGCATCGCCCAGGTAAGTGAACTCACTGCTGTCGCGCTCGCCGCAGAAAGGACATTGAATACGCATCAGTGCAGATTGGGCTGGGCGCCCATGCCTTTTTCGTCGAGCAGGAGCCCTGCGGCGAAGCGGTCGAGCCGGTAGGCGCGCGCCAGCTCATGCGACTCATCGCGGGCCAGCAGATGCGCGAAACACCAGCCCGAGGCCGGCGTGGCCTTGAAGCCGCCGTAGCACCAGGCGCCATTGAGATACAGACCCGGCACCGGGGTGCGATCGATAATGGGTGAGCCGTCCATGGACATGTCCATGATGCCGCCCCAGGAGCGCAGCAGGCGTACCCGTCCGATGGCCGGCATCAGCGCCACGCCACTGGCGCACACTTCCTCCACCATGGGCAGGTTGCCGCGCTGTGCGTAGGAGTTATAGCCGTCGAGATCGCCGCCGAAGACCAGTCCACCCTTGTCCGACTGGCTGATATAGAAGTGGCCGGCGCCGAAGGTCACCACACCTGGGATGAGCGGCTTGAGGGCTTCGGACACAAACGCCTGCAGCACATGGCTTTCGATGGGCAGTCTCAGTCCCGCCATCTGCGCGACCCGTGAGGTATTGCCGGCCACGGCCATGCCCACCTGCTGCGCGCGGATCGGGCCGCGCGAGGTCTCGACGCCGACGACACGTCCGGCTTCGCGGATGAACCCCGTCACTTCGCAGTTCTGCACGATGTCGACGCCGCGCTCGCTGGCCGCGCGCGCATAGCCCCAGGCCACCGCGTCATGGCGCGCCGTGCCGCCGCGCGGCTGCAGCAGGCCGCCATAGATCGGAAAGCGGGCATTCTCGAAATCCAGGAACGGCAGCATGCGCCGCACGGCCGCGGTATCCAGCAGCTCGGCGTCGACGCCCTGCAGGCGCATGGCATTGCCGCGGCGCGCGGCGGCATCGCGCTGCGCATCCGAGTGAAACAGGTTGAGCACGCCGCGCTGGCTCACCATGGCGTTGTAGTTGAGATCCTGCTCGAGTCCTTCCCACAGTTTCAGCGACCACTCGTAAAAGGGGTTGTTGCCCGGCAGCAGGTAGTTGGAGCGGATGATGGTGGTGTTGCGTCCCACGTTGCCCGAGCCGATCCAGCCCTTTTCGAGCACGGCGACCCGGGTGATGCCGTGCACCTTGGCCAGGTAGTAGGCCGTGGCCAGTCCATGTCCGCCGCCGCCGATGATCACCACGTCGTAGGAAGGTTGCGGTGCGGCATCGCGCCAGGCGGGTTGCCAGTGGCGATGGCCGGACAGGGCCTGCCGCATGAGGTTGAGCAGCGAATAGCGCATGGGGAGAGATGGTTGCGGAACCGGGCCGCCATCATTTGATATTGTACGACACGCGCTATACATTTAACGGCATGCCACCGAAGGCCATTGCTGTCCGGGCCGTGCCGCCCATCCGCTCGGTGGGATTTCTGCTGGTGCCGGGTTTCGCCCTGATGTCCTACGCCTCGGCGGTGGAGCCGCTGAGGGCCGCGAATCGGCTGTCGGGCAAGAGTTTGTATCGCTGGTGGCATGCGACGCCGGGCGACAAGCCGGCGGTGTCATCCTGCGGTGCGGCGATACTGCCCGATTTCACGCTGGGCTCGGCTGCCGGGGATCTCGATCTCCTGCTGGTCTGCGCCGGCGGCAATCCCGCCACCTTCAACGATCGGCGCACCTTCACCTGGCTGCGCCGATTGGCGCGGCAGGGTGTGGCCATCGGCGGTGTCTCTGCCGGACCTTTCATTCTCGCCCGGGCGGGCCTTCTAGCGAGGCGGCGCTGCACCGTGCATTGGGAGCATGTGCCGGCGTTCGAGGAGGCATTCCCTGAGGTCGAGCTGACACGCTCGTTGTTCGAGCTCGATGGTGATCGCATCACCTGTTCCGGAGGTGTGGCGGGCCTCGACATGATGACGGCGCTGATCGCCCGCGACCACAGCTATGAGCTCGGGGCAGCGGTGAGCGAATGGTTTCTGCACACTCATGTGCGCGAGGGTGGCGGACCGCAGCGCATGGATCTGCGCTTTCGCTTAGGGATCAGCGATGAAAAGCTGCTCGCGGCGCTGAAAGCCATGGAGGCGAACCTCGAGACTCCGCTTGATCGGGAGCAGCTCGCGGCGCTGACTGGGGTTTCCCTAAGGCAGCTGGAGCGTTCGTTCCGTGACCGTCTCGGACGCGGCATACACCAGCACTATCTCGCGCTGCGGCTGACGCGCGCGCGGCAGCTGCTGCGCGAAACTTCACTAAGCGTTCTTGAAATCGCGATGGCCAGCGGCTTTGGCTCCGCGAGCCAGTTCTCGCGGGCGTTCCGGCGGGTGTTTGGCAGTTCCCCGCGGCAGGAGGTGCCGGGTCGTAGTTCGTAGATTGCGATCGGGGCGGCGACCTACGATCTACCCGGCACCGTCAACTTACGTCGCGTGAGATCGTAGACGCTCGTGGCTCAAGCGGCTGCGGCTTCCGGCCCGTCCACGGCAAGCGCACACGCCCGATAAATCGCCGCAACCGTCGCCGACTGCGCTCCCGGCGGTAACACGCTTGCCAGCGCGTGCTCGCGCCGGCTCTCCTCCGGACAAAGACGCGCGACAAGCCGCTCGACCTCCGCACGATACAACGGCCGCATGCGCACGCTGGCAAAGCACCGTCCCGGTCGCAGCAGCGCTTCGTCGATGTCGCCGACATTGGGCAGGTTCGTGGTGAAGATGATCTTGCGGCCCTGAGCGCGCACGATGCCATCCGATACGGCCAGGAAGCGGTGCAGATCCTGATTGCCGCGGGTGCGCGCCATAAGCAGGTGATCTGCGTCTTCAACGACGAACGCGTCGTGCGAGCCTGTGAGGAATTCGAGGAAGATCCGGTCGCTTTCCACCACCCGCTTGTCCGCCGTATACATCACATGAGCGCTATCGCCCTTGCGGCGGGAGATTTCCGCCAGCACGCCACGTACCAGGCGCGTCTTGCCGGTACCGGGCGGACCCTGCAGAACCAGCACCGCTTCCTTTGAGTCGAGGTAACGGGCGCCGAATGCGGCGACCGGCTCGCCGAGCATGGGATAGGCCTCGTCGTACAGCACATCGTCGGCGATTTCCTCGAATGAGCTGCTGTGTCCTCCGCCGAAAGAGGTGAAATGCCAATCCAGCGTGAACATCTGCTCGCGGATGCGTCGCTCACCCAGCACATGCAGGATGGCTGCACGGCTCTGCTCCGCGCGGATCTTGTTGAGCGCCCAGATGTCGAAGGAGCAGGAGCAATAATCGCGCTTGCGCTTACCATTGGCCTGGATAAAGACACCGGGATCGTCGAGAAGCAGCGCACCGGTGCTCAGGCGCTGGGCCGCGAAACCCACATTCAGGGCAAGGTCGTCGAACACCTGCTCGAGATCGCGCCGGACAGCGCAGCGCAGGGAGCGGTGAATGGGGTAGCGCATGGCGCTTTTGTCGAAGGCCTGCAACGCGCGAACCTTGAGGACGGCATCCGCAAGGCCCCGCGGCTCATAGTGAAATGAAAAGCGGCCGGCATCGGACAAGTGGTCGTCCGCACAGTCGTCGGAATCGAACTCGAATTCGTGCGTAATAGTCGACATGATTCATCTGCCGAACGTTAATGTTTGCGCAGGCCGTGCGGATAAATCCTGGGGTATTTTCTCGCGTCGTAAGCTGCGAGAGGGCGCGCATCTTACGCCGGGGGATTTCGATGTCAATCCCGTATAAAAGTACGCGCCACCAGTTCAGCTCCTGCGGCCTACTCTCAATATAAACGGCCAGGATATGCGCCGCCGGTGTTCCACCGGGCCCCACGCCTGACTCATATCGCTCTCGAGCGCCACCACGGGATCCGTTCCATGCTGCGCCACGTACCGCCCGGTGGCCGACCAGCTGCGCAGATATCCCAGCAGCTGCTCGAGTGTCCATTGTTCCGACATCTCGAAATTCGGCGTCTGGACCTCCTTGAACGGAAAGGGCAGCGTGCGATACCCCGCCTCGACGTGACGCCGCTCCGGTGGCCAGTACTCTCCCACGGTTTGCGAGTAAAAGGTCGTGACTAGCCGGGTCAAGGCCTCGCCCTCGACAACTGGATTTCCATAGCTCCAGACTGCCAGCACGCCCCGATCGCGCAGCACCCGATTCACTTCGCGATAAAATGCGCCGCAATCGAACCAGTGCATTGCCTGCGCGACGGTGACGAGATCGACCGACGCGGCATCGATGCCGCTTTCCTCTGCCGGCGCCACCCGATAAGTCACCCTGGGGTGTGGGGACGCTGCCGCTATCTGCTGTGCGCTGGCGTCGGTGGCGGTTACGGCGTCGAAATACCCGGCCAACGGCAGGCTTGCCTGTCCGCTGCCGCATGCGCAGTCCCAGGCGAGTCGATGCTCGGGGCACAGTCCTACGAGATAGTCGAACAGCGCGGCAGGATAGAGTGGCCGGAAGGCGGAGTACTGCGCCGCGAGGCGTGAGAAATGATCCTTGAATTGCGCTTCCATCGGGGCCTCCCGCTCGTGTTACTGGAAGCGTACTCTGTGAAGCCTTGCTTTCCAATCGCTGCTACAATATACGGTGGTTTGATCCCTATGGGCGTTCAAATGAAACTGGCCAGCTTTACCGTACCAAAAAGTAATCTCCTCGACGACATCGACTGGAGCCTGACCACTTGGGAAGGTGCGCGCCGCGAGCAATTGCGGCGCTGGGGAGAGTTGCCACTCGAAAACATCATCGCCGCGCTCGAAGAAATGGAAGATCTGGCAAAGCAATGGTCACAGACCAAATAAGTTATATGCGAGTAGGTTTGATCGGGCTCGGCGCCATGGGCGCGCACATGGCCCGCAATCTACGCAAGGCGGGATTGCTGGACGGCGTATGGAACCGCACTGCCGCCAAAGCGCAGGCGCTGGCCGCTGAGCTCGGTTGCGTCGCCGCAGCCTCACCCGCCGTCCTAGCCAAGGAGACCGATGCCATCGCGATGTGCGTCTCCGCGGACCAGGACGTGCTCGACGTCGTCGGTCAGCTGGCGTCCGTGGTGAAGCCGAGCACTCTGGTCATCGACTGCTCCACCGTCAGCGCCGAAACCGCCCGCCAGGCCGCCGCGGAGCTGCGCGGGCATGGCGCGAATTTCCTCGACTGCCCCGTCAGCGGCGGCACCGAGGGCGCGCGCGATGCTACGCTCGCCATCATGGTGGGAGGCGAGGAGGGCGCCTTCGAGCGCGCGCGGCCAATTCTCAATGCGCTCGGCAAGACCATCACCTACTTCGGGCCGAGCGGCAGCGGCCAGGCGGCCAAGGCCACCAATCAGATCATGTGCGCCGGCATCATCCAGGCCGTCGCCGAGGCCATGGCGTTCGCACGGGCGCAGGGGTTGCCGCTCGAGAAGCTGGTCGAGACCCTTGGCAAGGGCGCGGGCTCCAGCTGGTATTTCGTGCACCGTGCTCCGAACATGATCCGCGGCAGCTTCCCGCCGGGTTTTCGAGTCCGATTGCATGAGAAGGACCTCAAGATTTGCCACGACATGGCGGCTTGCTTCGGGGTGAAGCTGCCGGTGGTGGAACGGATGCTTGGCGAGTACGCGGAGCTCATCGCCCGGGGGTTTGGAGATGAGGACATCTCTGCTGCCTATCGCCTCAAAGCGGAGCTATTCAAGGCTCCATAGCGCGGATCTCAGAGGGCGGGTAGCCAGCTCTTGTTGACATTGCACCGAATTGCCATTAGTGTTAATTCGACACAATGTGGATGAAACCCTGTGTGGACCCAGAGACAAGTCGTCGAGATCTTTCACCTGCTGTTCCTGCGGGCCTTCGGCGCGCGCGTCGATAAAGCGCTCTATTCCCTCAAGGGCGGCGGCAATCTACGCTTTTTCCATCGCAGCATCCGTTACTCCGAGGACATCGATCTCGACCTGCGCAATATATCGGTGGCAACATTGCGCAATCACGTCGATCGCGTACTCACCGCGCCTGCCTTCCTGCAGACCTTGGGTGCCCAGGGAATCGAGCTCACGAAAGCCACCGCACCCAAACAAACCGACACCACGCAACGCTGGAAAATGCAGCTGCGCCTGGGCGAGCGCATCGAGGCCCATACCAAGATCGACTTCTCGCGCCGTGGACTCGATGAAGGCACGGCTTACGAGTCCGTGGACGCGGAATTCATTCGGCGTTACCGGCTCTTCCCGGTGTTAGTGCAGCACTACACGGCTGAGGCGGGATTCAGACAGAAGATCAATGCGCTTGCCTCACGCAAGCAAACCCAGTCGCGGGATGTCTTCGATCTCAAACTGCTGCTGGATGCGGGTGCCGGCAGGGCAGCGCTTCCGAAGGAACTACGGCAGCTGCTGCCGCAGGCCATCGAATGCGCCATCATGGTCGGCTACGACGCCTTTCTCGCCCAGGTCTTCGCCTATCTAGAGCCCGAGTACCAGGAGCATTATCGCGATAGGGCGGTGTGGGAGGCACTGCAGGCGCAAGTGGTCGAGGCGCTCGAGGCGCTGCAGTCATGAAGCAGATCGACGCCTTGCAGCGCCTGGAGTCACTGGGGACGCCGGGATTTGAAACCCGCGACGCCGCAGCGCTTCTCGGCGTCTCCATGCCCAACGCCAGCCAGATCCTCAAACGCCTGGAGCACGCGGGATTCATGCTGCACGCCAGCCGGGGACGATGGCTGGCGAGCCGCCAGGTCAATCCTCAGGTCCTGCCGGAGCTGCTCGCCGCGCCGTATCCCGCTTACGTCTCGCTACAGACCGCCTTGTACTACAACGGGCTCATCGAACAGATTCCCGCGGTGATCTATGCGGTCACGCTGGGACGTCCGCGGAGGATGAAAACGGCTGCCGGCACCGTGTCCTTGCACCGCGTCCCGCCGCGCCTCTTTACCGGCTTCGAGGTGACGGGCAAGGATGCGATCAAGATGGCGACTGCCGAGAAGGCCCTGTTCGACACGTTCTATCTCGCGCCCGGTCGCACACGGCTTTTCACAATGCTGCCCGAGATTGAGATCCCTAAATCTTTCCGCTGGCACGAATTGGAGCGCTACACCACACTCGTGAAGTCATCGGGCCGGCGCACGTTCATTGCCGATAAAATAGACCAGCTGAAACCCAGGCGGAAACGCTAGGCGGCAGGTTTTTGGGCCGGCCGATATAGTACGTTACTATATCGGGCGAAAAGGGGGAGAACTGCAGTGATTTCAGTCGACGCCGACGGTATCCAGGTCGCCCGCCGCAAGCCCTTCTACCGCATCCTGTACCTCCAGGTACTGTTTGCGATCGTCGTGGGCGGCCTCATCGGCTGGCTCGATCCCAAACTGGGCGTCGCCCTCCAGCCGCTCGGCGACGGCTTCATCCGCCTGATCAAGATGCTGATCGCACCCATCATCTTCTGCACCGTCGTGCTCGGCATCGCGGGCATGGAGGACATGAAGAAAGTGGGCAAGACGGCGGGGCTGGCGCTGCTTTATTTCGAAGTAGTTTCAACCCTGGCCCTGATCGTCGGTCTCATTATCGTCAACCTCGCCCACCCCGGTGAGGGAATGAACATCGACCCCAAGACACTCAGCACCGCGGCCGTCGAGCAATACACCGCGCCCGGGCAGCTGCAGGGCGTCACGGCGTTCATTCTCAATATCATTCCCACCACCCTGGCCGGCGCCTTTGCCCAGGGCGACATCCTGCAGGTTCTGCTCGTATCGGTGCTCTTCGGTTTGACGCTGCATGCGGTGGGACAACCGGGAAAGATAGTCTTTGACTTTATCGAGGGACTGTCGCGTGTGCTCTTTGGCATCGTGGGATTGATCATGAAGGTCGCGCCCTTAGGCGCCCTCGGCGCCATGGCCTTCACCCTCGGCAAGTACGGCGTGGGGACGCTCTTATCCCTCGGCAAGCTGATGCTGTGTTTTTACGGCACCTGCCTGATCTTCATCTTCGGCGTCCTGGGCGCGGTCGCGCGACTGCACGGCTTTCGGATCTCGAAGTTCATCCGCTATATCCGCGAAGAGCTGCTCATCGTGCTCGGCACCTCATCGTCCGAATCCGTGCTGCCGCGGATTCTCGTGCGGCTCGAGCGCCTCGGCGTGTCGAAGACGGTAGTGGGCTTAGTTGTCCCCACCGGCTATTCCTTCAATCTCGATGGCACTGCGATTTATCTCACCATGGCGGCGGTGTTCATTGCCCAGGCGACGAACACGCACTTGGATCTCGCGCACCAGGTGGGCTTGCTGGTGGTGCTCTTGCTGACGTCCAAGGGAGCGGCGGGTGTGACGGGCAGCGGCTTCATCGTGCTGGCCGCGACACTGTCGGCCGTGGGTCAGGTTTCGGTCGCTGGGCTGACGTTGATCCTCGGGATCGACCGGTTCATGTCCGAGGCGCGCGCACTGACCAATCTCATCGGCAACGGCGTTGCCACCCTTGTGATCGGCAAGTGGTGCGGGCAGGTGGATGAGAGCCGGTTGCGGAAGGAATTGAACGGTGCTGGGTCGTAGCTAGTAGATCCCGGTGGGAGCTGCAATCTACGAGCTACGACCCAGCACCGCCGCTGCGGATTCGCTCGCCGGACCCGGCACCTCATGCCGCCTCACCCAGTCCACCAGCGCCAGCGCAGGAAGCGGCCGGCTCATGTAATACCCCTGCGCGTCGTCGCACCCCAGCGTCTGCAGCATCTGCCACGCGGCGGCATCTTCCACGCCTTCCGCCACCACCTTCAGTCCCAGGTTGTGCCCGAGCTCGATAGTTGAGCGCACGATGGTCGAAATATCCTCGTTGCCCACCATATTACGGATGAACGACTGATCGATCTTCAGCTCCTGCACCGGCAGCTTCATGATGTAGGAGAGCGAGGAGTAGCCGGTGCCATAGTCGTCGATGGATAGTTTGAGTCCGAGCGCGGACAGCCGGTCTAGGACTTTCTGCGCGTGCGTCGGGTCTTCCATGAAACCGCTCTCGGTGATCTCCAGGCACAGCAGCGTCGCCGGCACGCCGGCCTCGCTCAGCATCGTAGCGATGGTATCCGGCAGCTCGCGGTTCATGAGATCGCGCGCCGACAGGTTCACCGAAACCTGCAGCCGCAGGTCCTCACGCACCCAGGCGCCGCATTGGCGGATGGCCTCCTGCAGCACCCAGCGCGTCAGCACCTTGATATAGCCGGTGTGCTCGGCAAAAGGAATGAACAGCGCCGGGGAGATGACGCCACGTTGCGGATGCTCCCAGCGCAGCAGCGCTTCCACCGCGCTGACATTCTCCGAGCGCAGCGACACCTTCGGCTGGTAGTGCAGCCGCAGCTCGTTGCGCTCCACCGCGCGGCGCAGCTCGCCGAGCAGCGACAGATGCTCCTGCTGCGTGGTGTCGTAGTTCGGGTCGTAGATCGCGTAGCCGGTCTTGTTGCGCTTGGCCACGTACATGGCGATGTCGGCGTTGCGACCTAAGGTCTCGGCGTCGTGGCCGTGCCGCGGGTAGTGCGCGATGCCGATGCTGGTGCCCACATCGAGGGGCTGGCCTTGGTAAAGGATGGGCTGCTCCAGCGTCTCGATGATCTGCCGGGAGATTTCCGCCTCGGTGCGGTCCGGGGCCTGCAGCAGCACCGCAAACTCATCGCCTCCTAAGCGCGCCACGCATTCGGCCGACCCCACGATTTTAAGCAGCCGCTGCGCCACCTCGCGCAGCACATGGTCGCCGACGCCGTGGCCCAGGGTATCGTTCACGTATTTGAAGCGATCGAGGTCCATCACCAGGATGGACAGCGGCTTCTTTGCAGCGGCGGCGGCGACGATCGCGCTCTCCAGCCGCTCGGAGAACTTCGAGCGGTTGGCGAGATCGGTGAGCGTGTCCTGGTACGCCAGCTTCAGGATCCGCTGCTCGCGCTCCTTGATGCCCTTGCGCATATGCTTGAGGCTAGAAGCGAGCACGCCGATCTCATCCGCACGCTCGATCACCACGGTATCGGTGTAATCGCCCTGCTCGATCTTGCCGGCCACCACGGCGAGGGAGCTCAAAGGGCGGGTGATGTTGAGCGCGATGGCGACGCTTGCCACAACGGAAATCAGCAGACTCAGGAGGGCGAGCGCGGTCAGCGTGTTGCGCAGCCGCTCGAAGGCGGCGAGCGCGCTCGACAGCGAGCGATGCAGCACGGCGACGATGCGCGTGTCGCCGCGCAGGCTCAGGGGAATGAGGCGCACCTGGTTGTCTTCCTGACCGATGCGGATCACATGGGTGTCGGCAAGCCTCGACCAGGGAGGCAGGGCGTCGTGCAGCTCCTCAAGTCCCGTCGCGCCCAATGTCGAGGCCAGCGGCTGCCAGCCGCGTTGGCGGTCATGCAGGAAGAAGGATACTTCCAGCGAAGTGAGCCGCCGCAGCTCGAGCGCCAGGGAATTGTCGACGGTAAAGCCCATCACCACCCAGCCGATCTGCAGCGGCGCCATCACCGGAACCGCCACCAGCTGCAGCGGCTTGCCCTCGAGAATCTGCAGGCCGGTGTTGGGCTGCGCGGCCTGTGTCCCGGCGGCATGCGCTTCGAGCAGCTCGGGATACTCAAAAGCGTGCGGCGGCGCATCCGCAGCCAACGTATCGGCGATCACCCGGCCGTCGAGCCCGATGAACAGCATGGCGTCGGCGCCGATGCGCGCGCCGTGGTTGGTCAGTACCGAGACGATGGTGCCCTTGTCGTGGGTCGCCACCGCCTCGCGGAACGGGAAGTCGGAGGCCAGCACGCGCGCGGCCTGACTCAATTTCCCGGCATTCTGCTCGAGCAGGCTGGCAAACACCTTCTGGCCGACGACCAGCTCCTCTTCGACTTTGGTCTGGGCATTGTGCGTGTTGGCCGCGTTGACGAACCAGAAGGCGGCGCCCTGCACCAGCGCCAGGAGAGCCACAAAGAAGAGTACGATGCGGGTGCGGACGCTGTTGATGCGCATCGACGCAAGGTAGCGACAAGGGCTTTGCGGCCCCGTTAAGCCACTCACACTTCACAGAGATAAGTTAAGATTAGAGCATGACCGGCTTCATCCTGCGCGCCCTGATCGCTGCACTGGGCCTATGGCTCGCCACCGAATGGGTGGACGGCATTGAGGTCGCTACCCCCACCATCCTGATTCTCGCCGGCCTGCTGCTCGGCATCGTCAATGCGATCGTGCGTCCGGTGGTGCTTATTCTCACGTTACCGTTCACGCTTCTGACCCTGGGATTCTTCATCCTGATCATCAACGCCGCCATGCTGGCCCTGGTGGCCTGGATGCTGCCCGGGTTCCATATCGCGGGGTTCGGTCCGGCGTTCTGGGCGGCGTTGATCGTGGCTCTGACCTCCTGGATCGGCTCCGGGCTGATCGGGCCGCGGGGACAGATCGAGATCGCGCGGCGCGGGCGTCAAGGTTAAGGTCGAAAAAACAACATCCCGGGGCCATTGATCGGCGCTTGCCGCTCAGTGACTTAGCGCCGATGAGGGATTTCGCCGCCACAAACTGACCCCTGCAACCTGCCGTCGCGAGCCGCTGAACGGCATTCCAGACCGTGCAGTTCGCTTCAGGGCATGGTAAGAAAGGCCCCCCAAAAGCCCCGAGCTTGCCGCGAAAAGAACCTAACTATGCAGCTGGCACAACTTTGGCGAGAGCACTTACAGGCGGGATGCCCGAACGAGCTTACGGGCGTCGAAATCGCCGGAACCGATGCCCGGGCGCTCGATGCGGAAATCACCTCCTGCGTCAGCGCGGTCCTCACGCGCCGTCTCAAGGTAGATGGCCGCATGGAGCGTCGCCTTGCGGATATCAGTACCGCGCTCGCGGACAAGGAAACGGAAGCGCAGGAGCCGGTGGCGCAGTACTGCCACCGGCTCAATCAACTGGTCAACTCAGTACTCACCGAAACCCGCGCCGGCCGGGCGTAGCTAGCTGCGGAAGGGTATGAAAAAGGATTCCTAGGGGCGGCCTGGCGGAATCCTTTTATTATCCGGAATTATAAGAGGGGCACCAGCAACAGCGCCACGATGTTGATGATCTTGATGAGCGGGTTGATGGCCGGGCCCGCCGTGTCCTTATAAGGATCGCCCACGGTATCGCCCGTGACCGCGGCCTTGTGCGCATCCGAGCCCTTGCCGCCGAAGTTGCCTTCCTCGATGTATTTCTTGGCATTGTCCCAGGCGCCGCCGCCTGTGGTCATGGAGATGGCGACGAAGATGCCGGTGACGATGGTACCGATCAGAAGGCCGCCCAGCGCCTTGACGCCCGAGCCCGGTCCCATCAGCGCATTCACTCCAAATACCAGCACGATAGGCACCAGGATGGGCAGCAGCGAGGGGATGATCATCTCGCGGATGGCGGCGCGGGTGAGAAGGTCCACCGCCTTGGAGTAATCGGGCTTGCTCGTTCCCTCCATGATACCTTTGATCTCGCGGAACTGGCGGCGCACTTCCTGCACCACTGAGCCCGCTGCGCGGCCCACCGCTTCCATGGCCATCGCCCCAAACAAATAAGGCACCAGGCCGCCGATGAAGAGGCCAATGATCACGGCCGGATCGGACAGCGAGAACTCGACGAGCTTCCCGGCCGCTTCAAGATTGTGGGTGTAGTCGGCGAACAGCACCAGCGCGGCGAGCGCGGCCGAGCCGATGGCATAGCCCTTGGTGACGGCTTTGGTAGTGTTACCCACGGCATCGAGCGGATCGGTGATATTGCGTACTTCGTGCGGCAGCCCGGCCATCTCGGCGATACCGCCGGCGTTGTCGGTGATGGGGCCATAGGCATCCAGCGCCACGATCATGCCGGTCATGGACAGCATGGCGGTTGCGGCGATGGCGATGCCATAGAGGCCCATGTCATGCTGCGCGCCGAGGGTGTAGGAGCCCCAGATCGCCAGGCACACCGCGATGACCGGTAGCGCCGTCGATTTCATCGAGACTCCAAGGCCCGCGATGATGTTGGTCGCATGGCCGGTCTGCGAGGCCGCGGCCACCTTGCGCACCGGGCTGTACTCGGTGGCGGTGTAGTACTCGGTGATCATGATCATCGCCGCCGTGAGCCCGAGGCCAATCAGCGTGCATCCGAAGAAGGCGCTGGCCTGAGCCGGCATCAGCTGCTGCGTGATGAAATAGAACGCCACGGCGGAAATTACCGCCGAGACGATCACGCCCTTGTAGAGCGCATTCATGATCTTGCCGCTCTGGCCTACTGACACGAAGAAGGTGCCGATGATGGAGGCGACAATCGAGGCGGCGCCCAGCGCCAGCGGATAGATCACCGCGGAGAAGGCGAT